>JACCEB011561931.1_pt1 | contig 64593 bp, 100 predicted proteins | sample 7454761 | NCBI WGS metagenome assembly JACCEB01 (sample SAMN15323454, study PRJNA562643) | freshwater metagenome | isolation source: river surface water | place: USA:Blue River Watershed | collected 2017-08-18 | reverse complement strand
GGAAGATACTGATTCAAGAAGTCGAAATTTGTAATGTAGTTAGTGCTTAAAGTTTGTCTTGTAGCACTTGGTTGTAATGCAAACCCTGGGGTTGCTTGTACTGATCCAGCCATTTTGTTTTAGTTTTTAATTGTTTCTATTACTTTTTATTTTTAGTCCTCTTCCGCTATCTCCATCAGATGCAACAACTTTAAATCCAGACTGAGCAATTGATTGTGGAGAGTTTCTCATCTCCATATCTATATTCTTAATTCTTTTGGTGTTATCTAATAACGCCTCTGCTCTACCTTGTTCATAAAAGAACTTAGCAACTTTTTCTGGATTCATAGCGGCAGCTAATGAACGATGGTAACCAACATGGTCTGAAATTAATCCGTTTTCATCTAAATACTTAGATATAAAATTGGTAACATCAGATTGTGCCTTCTTAATCTCTGCAACATCTCCAGGCAAAAACTTAATTGTCTTATCTCCTACATTGAAATCAAAACCTTTGAATTCATCAGAGAAAAGTTCTTCAGTCTTCTTTTGGAAGTATTGAGACTTCTTAAGATTCTCTTCTTGTTGACTAGTGGAATCTTGAACATATTTCTTGTAAGCATTGTAAGTTTCCTTTTCGTCATCCAAAACCAATCCACCTTTTGACTCAAGAGGCGTCTTATAAGTTTCTTTGTACTCATCAAAAAACTTCTTAGCTTTAGCAAGCTCTTTTTTCTTAGCGATTTCCTTTTTCTTGATATCCTTAGGATCATCAAACTCTTCATCGTAAGCAAACTTATCTTCGATCATATATTGAATATCATCTCTGTCTAAGTCCTCTTCTGTTTGAGAGTAGTACTCAACTAATAAATCATCCGGATCCATATCATCAAAGTTTCTGTTTAGTTTAACAAAATCTTCAATTCCACGTCCAGTTTCTTTTTTGTATTTAAAATACGCAGCTACGTCTTCTGGTAAGTCCTCTTTCTTTTCTTCTCTTTCCGCAAAAAGATCATTGATAGAGTTTACTTCTTTTCCGTATCTGTTCTTAATATATGAAAGAACGTCATTATCTTCTAGCTCTGCCTTTACTGGCTCTGCTGGTAATTCTACTTCAGTCTCGTTTTGAACTTCTACATGTTCTGGCTCAGCAATACTCTCTTCATGCTTAGCCAATAACTCCTGTTCAACTTCTTGTACTGATTTTTGTTCGGCGACACCCAAGTCCCTTACAGTGAAAGTGTTTTCCATTTGATTTAATTTTTTGCAAAGTTACTTAATTATAATTTTATACTATCTAGGCTCGAATTCAGCTAAATCAAACCCATCTAAACTATCCTCTGTAGATTCAAAGTTCATTGGAGGAAGGTTATTTTTTCTTTGGTCAATAAGCTTAGATTGTTGTGTATTCTGTAAGCTTATACGCTTATCTTTTGCTTCTTCTTTTAACTGCTCTTTAGTTTTAGTAGTTTCAAATTCAACTCCTTTAAGTTGCATCTGCATTTGGAATTCCATCTGCATAAGCTCCATTTTCAATTGAGCCTCACTCTTCATCTTCTCAATTTCATAAGCAACTTCTGCCTGCTTAATCTGCATTTTAGACTGAGTCTCAGCCTGTATATTTTGCATTGCTGTTTGAGCTGCCATTTGCTGTGACTGCATTTGAATCTGCCCTTGCATTTGTTGCTTGGCTTGTTCGTTCTTTTGCAGTTGCTCTTCTTTTTTCTTTCTCTTAAGTTTAAGCAGCTGATTAGCTAGCTTAAGATTTCTCATCTCTCTAATATCAATCGCGTCCTCTAAGTAAATAGAATCACGAGATAAGGCCAAACTAATATTTTGTTCTAACTGAGCCTTTTCTTCTTCGTCAGGAGATACTTCTATAAAGATTCCAAAGTCATAGATGTATAGATCCTTAATCTCGTCTAATATACCTACGTTATATTTACCAATTTGATTGATAAACTCTTCTTTAAAGTCAGAGTATTCTAAAATATCAGCTACTCTGTATGATATAGCTTCAGCTAATGATTTAGTAACAAATAGACTAGACTCTAATATGTGTCTTGTAGCTGTATTTGAATTAAGAGCAGCTAGCTTTTGAACACCTACTAATGAGTTAGGATCAGGATTCGATCCGTCTCTAGCCTCGTTTAATCCTGTTACATCTCTAATCATGCTTAGGTAATGATTATAACTAGCTACTAAACTAGATATTTTACCTTGTCCACTATTAGAGTTAAGTTCTTGAATTGGAACTCTAGCATTGTTGAATTCTCCATCTCCTGTGTAACTTCTACCAATTACACTACCCGTCTGGAAGTATAATCTCAATGCGTCTTCAGGATTGTATGCTGCCCCGTTACCTAAGTCAACCTCGTTAAGTCCATCAGCGTCAATGAATACACCGTCAGGAACTACTTTAGCGATAACTTGTTGTAACTTCAAGTGTGTCATCTGAATTAAATCAGCAAAAGGAATCATTCTCTTAACAAGAGACTCTATATTTCCTTTATACATTCTTGGAGCAACTGCTACGTAATTAGGTATAGCGTGTTGTGAAGCTGATTTAGGTCTAACCATGTTACGAGATAACTCCCACTTCAACATGATATTAGTGCCCATAACCATAACACCGTCATACCAAACATCGATAGTCTTTTCTATTTTTTCGAAACGACCTTCATCCATCATCTCTTGTGGAGGATTAAATGTATCGTCTTTTTCTATCATTTTAAAACTTCCATCTTCAAGTATCTTTTTCTTGTATACTATCTTCTTGGTTGTTTTATAGTTTACATATAATAAAGTAGCTGTGTCATTACTGAATAAGCTATTATTATAAAATTGAGCTGAGTTATAATAATCATACCATGACTGACTATACTTAGAAATTTCTTCTAAATCTTCGTTGGTAAGTGTAGGATCTATTTTAACAAGCTCTGTAATTGGAACAGTCTTAATTTCTCCCCAATAAAAACAATCTTTAAAGTAAGGATCTTCTGTATAGCTATATACTACATTAGCAGGATCTACATACTCTATTCTTACTCCGTCGCCAGGAAGGAACATGTGCTTAGCCATACCAACTCCAATAGTTGCTATGTCGTAGTCTACTCTCTTTCTAGTTTCGTTGTATTTATTTTCGTCGAATACAGTGTTAATAGCTTCTTCTTCAGCTATCTCGATGGCAGGCTTATATTTAAGCTGCATATATAATGAAAGCTCTTCATTATTCTCAGGAAGTTCGTCAGGATTAGTGTCGAACGCATCTACTCCGAACTGATCTTTAACTTGAAGCAACAGGTCTTTTGAAACCATGTCTGCTTGTATCATATCTTGATACTTAGATCTCTTATCCATAGACATAGCATCTTGTGCATAAGCCTTAGGTTTGAATAATCTATCGTTCATTCCGTTAACAACGATGTCAACGAACTTAGGTATAATAGGTACCGGAGTAAAGTCAAGGTTAGTATGAGACAAGTCACCATCAACGGCTATCTGGTCCTTATACTTACCTATAGACTGCTCACCCCTTGCGTATAATCTTAGCTTATGGAAGTTACCCCACTGATCGTAGAATCTTGAGTTATTACCATCTTTTCTAAACCACTCGTACTGAATACTTTGTGATATCTGCAATCCATACTCAAAAGTTTCCTTTTCCCTGTCTGAAGCAAACTGGTTTGGAAAAGCAGTTGCAGGTATATTTATTTTTACGTCTTTCATTTATCTAATAAGTTCACTTCTAGTTCCTGAGTTATTATACTTTGCAAAATTAACACTTATTTTCGACTCTTTCTTTGCCGCCAAGTATATGTTCTTCTGATTAGCCATAATAGCTAGTCCTGAACTAATTGCGGCATCAAATTTAGTTCTATTGTTTATATCAAATTTAGCCCACTCCTCTATAGTTCTAGTGAAATACATGTCGCCCATCTCGTCGGAATCTCTATAAGTTCCTTCAGTATCCATTCCAACATACTTTTCTATGTAAGATTGAATAGCGGCCGCGTGCGATTGTTTCACATCTTCAGACGAGTTAGGTATACCTCCAAGCTCTCTTTCTGTTTTTGACAGATTCGTGAAGTGCTTATCCGGTCTGTTCATTGAAAACCCTCTGTATCCTCTATTCTTAAAGTGATATAGTAGTCTAGGTTTATTATTCTCCACTAGAATTGGCATACCGTAAAACACACAAGCCATAAGAACTTCCTCAAAAAATATCTCTGCTGTCTGAGGACGAGCTATATACTCAAGGAAGAAATGGTTACTAGGAGCATTATCCATATTAAACTTAGTAAGTCCGTGTAGAGATCCATTTGATCCCCCTCCTCCGACAGTTCCGGATATATCGTAAGGGTCGCAACCAAAAGCACCAATGTGCTCATTACCAGGGTACTTATTTCCATTCTTATAAACTACTTGGTTCTGCATTGCTGAATTAGGAATCCAAGAAACAAGGAATCTACCCCTTGGATCTGGAGTCCAAATAACCTGAGTGTCCTTCTCTCCGTTCTTCCAGTGAAACGATCCTCTAGTTAGTATTTGATCTCTGATTAGAGAGTCATTATAATCTATCTGTTGATAGATCTTTGTTAAGTTAAACAAAGACGCCTTGCTCTCATCTCTAAACGCGTGAGACTCTGTTCTGGAGAACTGTCTATAAAACTCGTTCAATGCATCTGCATCATTCTTTAAAGACGCAACCTCATTCTCCCAATAATCTATAGCTCCGTTTGTTATTAGTCTACCGTCTATTCCAGTTACTGGAGTTTCTGGCTTTCTAAATACAGGCATTCCGTATCTATCAATATAACCCTCGAAGTTCCACTCCATTGGAATGTAAAGAGAGTACATACCTGATTTTGTCTGGCCGTTCTCGTTACGTGTTTTTATATTTGAATCCTCGTATAGCTTCTTAAAATTAGATCCACCCTTAGCAAGCGCGTTAGGAGTTGAACCCATCATACATTTACCGATAATTCTACTACCTAAACGAAGACAAGTCTTTCTAACTCGCCATCCGTTAAGGATATTGTTAGGAGCTTCTAGCTTACCAGACTCGTCCTCAACAAGATATACTAATTTCTCACCGTCATAACTGTTGTCAGCTGTGTTCTTCCAGTCAATAGATGTATCTAATCCTTCTAGTTCAGCTTCTGAACTGTCGTACATATTCTTCTTTGTAATCTTAGACGCAGGAACCCTGAAGGCAAGTTCAGTCTTAGGTTTGTCCATACCATCCATGATTGGCTTGAAGAAGAATGGTAGATTGCTAGATATAGGAACAACCTTATTAGTAAACATAGTCTTAGCGTCACCCCCTGTCTTAGACTGGATACCAATCCTAGCGTCTTTCGCTAATGTAGCTATATTTACAGCCTCCGATGAAGCCATAAAAGAAAATCCAGAACGTCTAATTTTTAAGTAAACCATACCGAAGCATCTGTCATCTGCGCGACATGCCTCCCAGTAAATAAAGAATATTCTATTAGCCTCACGAAAGTCAGGAAGTCCGACATCAATCTTTGTCCATTGACAGTACATGTAGTGAGATCCAGTCATATAAGTCTCTACTCCATTATTCATGAAGAAGAATCCGTTCTCTCTTCTGTCGAACTCAGTCTCTATATAGTCAACCCACTTAGACTTGAAATCATTAGGCATGTCATGCCAATGAAATATAGACTTTATTTTATCTAACTCCTTAGGATATTCAAATGATTGCCAGTATTGATTTTCTTTTTTCTTATCTCTAGAGTATACTACATCTGGAGTTTTAGGCAGAGCTATAAGAAGTCCGTTTATATTATAAACTTCACCTATGGTTCCGTTCTTAGATATAACAATCATGTCATACTTCTCGTCGTATCCGTACTGCCAAGACTTTTTATTATTCTTGTTAGCTAGAACAGTTGGAGGAATATGGTTCTTTACAACCGAGTATAAATTATTTTGATCGTTTTTCTGCAAATCCCTGTATTTTAGGTTCTGGCTTAGCTACTTCTTTAGGATCCTCATTTAGTTTTTCTCTTTCGGATTCTATTCTGTTTAAAATTTCAAATGCGTCAAATATAGCTAATTTCTTTGCTGATGCTGCATTCTTTAGTTTGTCAGCAGCCAAATCAGTACCGTCGTCGATAGGTTTCAATATCTGATCTGATGCAACTTTAATTAGTTCCATTACAGCCTTTTCTCCAGCTTCAATTATTTGTAATTTAATTTCTTTTAATTCCATTTAAGTGTGATGTTATTAGTAAACATCCTGTATAGTTTTTGATCTTCTATAGTAAAAGGATATTCACTATCCGGTTCAAATGCAATTTCATCTCCGACATTAAGTCCTAGAGATAGTAGTTCGTTATTTATATAAGCAATAGTTCCTATAAGAGGTTCTTCCTTACAGTTCTTTTTAATTATTGATTCTTTTGATTCTGTAGGTTTAATAAAACAGTACTTAGAGTGAGCCTTCCATACATCATTATGTTTGTACATAAAGAATTGTTCTTGGTCAACAAAGAATAAGTCGTCCTTAAAGTAACTGGCACCGCTCTTCTGTCTACCCTTCATATCGTAATAAAACTTAAATACGTTGTGGTGTACTAGTAATATATCTCCAGGAATTATTTCGCCAACATATCCAATTGGAGTCTCAACAACCTCAGCATATCTATTAGAGACCGTATGGTCTTCTTGAGATACGCTTGTAATTAAATCAAGCCCTCCTATCTCTTTGATATTGTCGTATCGCCTACCATTTAACGGTCTAACGATAAATAGGTTAGGAGACTTCATTAGAAGTTGATATTATATTCTATAGATATCGGCATGTTAGAATTAAACTCCTTCCAAAGAAATACTTCGTCTTCCTTCTCTATCCAGATTTTTATTCCTCCAGTATTCTCATCAACTCGCATTAAGTGAATTGTATAAGACTTATCGAGTATTGGTTGCCCTACAATATAGTGCATACCGTTGCTTTTGTAGTCAGCGCCTATGGTTATTTTTCGGATATCAAACATTACTATACATTTAAGTTTGTAATGTTTCCACTCTCTGTATTTATAGATACATCTGATCCATAAATCTTAATAAGCTCCTTCTTGAATTCTTCTCTTCCAATATACTTATCATTGATTTGTCTAAGTATATCAGATTTTTTAAATTCAAACTCAGATGTTAGTTCTCCTAGAGTCTCGTTTGCTTTTTTAAAGAAATGCTCAAAGCCCTGAAGCTTTTTTAATTCTTCGTCTTTTATCTTGTTCATTTTATTTGATTATATTTTTTTTATTAGTGCACTATCTTAAGTACATCTCCGGTTCTATAAACCTTTCCTACTGCTAAACCAGCTGTTACGGCTGCTGCATTATCTGCATATTCTAATACACCTGTAAATGATGGTGTATTCATTATAAGTAAGTTTTGCTGTAAAAAGCTAATAACGTCTGCGAATGTAAAGTTTTTAGTCTCTAAACTATTCTCAGCATCTGTTCCTACTAACTTATCTTCTAATGTTATCTCTGTATCGTCTGGATATTGACTTATTTTGGTCATAATACTTTTTATTTCAATTCATTGGCAAATATACGAATATTTTTTTTAAGTTAAATTTCATACCTTTGACGACAAATTTAATTAAATATGAAAATACTATACCTAGCGCCTCATTTATCTACAGGAGGAATGCCGGCTTTTCTATTGAAGACAATAGAAACACTTAAAGACGATGTTGAAATATGCGTTGTAGAATACGCATGTCACAGTCTTGATTATGTTGTACAACGCAATGCTATTATGGATCTTGTGCCTGTACACACGCTGCATGAAGATAAGATGGAACTCTTTAATGTAATAGACCAATTTAATCCGGATGTCATTCATATACATGAGCCATCAGAAAGATTTGATAGAGCAATGATTACTAAGTTGTATGACAACGATAGAACGTATCGTATTATAGAAACATGTCACGATGTATCATTTAAACCAGATGAAGAGAAGATCTTTAATCCAGACTATTATGCATTCTGTACTCCTTATCATGTAGATACATTTGGTAATATGCCATCTATGTATAGTATTGTAGAGTTTCCTATTGATAATAATTCAATATCAAAGCAAGAGTGTCATGAAGCTAAGGTGTATCTTGGTATGGATGTTAATACGAAACACGTTGTTAATGTTGGCCTATGGACTCCTGGTAAAAATCAAGGTGAGATGTTAGAGTTAGCTAAGCAAATGCCAGACGTAGTATTTCATTTTGTAGGTAATCAAGCTATAAACTTCAAACACTACTGGGGTCCACTTGTAAAAGATGGGGTTCCGGATAATGTAAAGATATGGGGAGAAAGAGATGACGTCGATATGTTCTTAGATGCTGCGGATGTGTTTATGTTTAATAGTACGTGGGAATGTAACCCACTTGTTATTAGAGAAGCTATATCAAAAGGCAAGAAGATAATTGCTAGAAATCTTCCTCAGTATAAGAATATGTTTACTAGATACATTACAAATCTAGATATAAGAAAGTTAAAGAATCAGCTATCAGATCTTATTGATGATAAGACCACGTATGATATACTTGAAAACAACACAACGGTTAATTTTAAAAATAAACTACTATCACTTTATAAATCAGCCATTAAATTTAATATAATGAAGAACGACGTTAAAGATTATAAGATTACTCAGCACTTTGTAGGCCAGCCTTTTTTAGAAATTACAGGTACTAGCGATAGTGATTTTACTGTAGAATTTTATGACGAAGAAGGTAATTTATTTTATAGAAATACAATAAAAGTCAATCACTGGGTCAGACTAAGTAAGGAGTACTTCGTTAAATGGACTACTAAGGTGTACAAAGATGATGAACTAGTCTACACTAATGTATTAGACTATACAGATAAGAGAGTGTATATTGCTTTTGATAGTTCTTCATTAGGAGATAACATTGCTTGGATTCCTTATGTAGAAGAGTTCAGAAAGAAACACAACTGTAAGATGATTGTATCTACATTTAAAAACTTCTTGTTTGAGTCTAAGTACCCGGATATTGAATTTGTTGATCCAGGATCTATCGTTCCTAATTTATATGGAATGTATAATATTGGTTGGTTCTATGACTTCAATAAAGAACCCGAATTACCAAACACTATACCGTTACAAATGGCGGCTACAAATATCCTGGGTCTTGAGTATACAGAGATAAGACCCGAGATTGTAAATAGTAGAACGCATCTTGCATTAAAACACGTTACAATAGCCACTAACAGTACGGCAGGATGTAAGTTCTGGACTAGAGAAGGCTGGCAAGAAGTAATCAACTATTTACATGGAGAAGGATATTTAGTAATAAATACATCTAAAGAATCTAATCCTTTCGATAACTGTCAACCATTAGTTGATACAAGCATGACATCTACGATGACTGCAATACATAATAGCAAGTTATTTATCGGACTGTCTAGTGGATTATCATGGCTGGCTTGGGCATTGAAAACTCCTGTTATAATGATCTCTAACTTTACAGAAGAAGATCATGAGTTTAGTTGTAATAGAGTAACTAATACTAGTGTATGTCATGGATGCTGGAATGATCCGAAATTTAAATTTGATAAAGGCGACTGGAACTGGTGTCCAAATCACAAAGGTACAGATAGACAGTTCGAATGTCACAAAGAAATAACACCCGACATGGTTATTACAGAAATAAAAAAGCTCCTTAATTAGGAGCTTTATTTTTATGGGTTCACAACATTCTTTTTCATAGGACCTTCTGGTCTTTGATCTGGGGGTGTTGAGATTACCTCGATAGCCTTAGCTATTGCAACAGCCTGTTGTAGCGTGAATGCTCCTTTTAATTGAGCGTCATTAACAGCTTGGACAAGTGTACCCAATGCTTGATTTACATCCATGTTCTCCATAATATATTTGATTTTATTTGCAAATATAGTGAAATTAATTTTCTAATTGAACTCCTAATTGATCAACTACCCAATTTAATATAAAATTCTTGTCCGTTGCGTGAGCGTTATAAAATTCATCATCTACACTAAAACTTCCAAATGATATTACATTTGCAGAATTATTAGATAAGTTATATGATATTGTAGCGCCTTCTATTTCCATACTAACTGACATTTCAACAGTTAGTTTATTTAGCGATTCTACGTTTTTTCCTGTAATTGTTGCCATTTTATTTTTTTATTAAGGTTGTGTAAATACTAATCCTCCTCCAATTCCACTGTTCTGTGCTTGTGATAAACTTGCTGTATAAGAATAAACACCTGGCGATAATACTAAAGCAGACGAATCTGTTGTTCCAGTTGTTTTAGATCTAACAGCTGATCTTGTATTACCTCCAATATTAATATTAGCTGTAACTGTAGGCGTTCCGTTTATAATAGTTGCTCTAGCATAAAATGTTGCGCTAGATCCAGTTATAGTAATTGTCCCTGATCCGCTATTACTGCTCAATGTTGTATAACTCCAAAAATACGTTCCAGTTATTGTAACACTATTATTGCTATATCCATAAAACTCTGATATAGAATCAGGCGTGCTTTTCCCAGCCAATGCACTTAATGCTCTAAGCGACCCGTTGCTAGTACTCAATTCATTGCGAATTTGATTTATTGATAAAGGTCCCGATACTGGTAATGCCATAGTTTATTTTATTTATACTGTTGGTGTAACAGGTGGTGTAGGCGGCAACCATGGCGATGGTACCGGCTCGTATTTAGGATTAATTTTAGCTTCAATTTGCTTTGCAATTCTTTCTTGCATGTGAGTAATATCAGCAGTAGCCTCTAACCAAGAGACTACATTTTCTGGTTGTAATTGTGCAAAAGGAATATAATTTTCTGTATCTTCAGGAAGAGGCATAGGTGTAGCTCCTGCAAATGTTCCTTCTACACCATTTTCGTCTACACCAACATAGTTATATCTAACTCTTGTTACTACGTCTGTTAAATCCCCTAACACTGGAGCTATCTCCAGTTTCATTGTATCATCTGTTAAGAATGTGAATGTTATTGCCATTTTATTTTTTTTATTAATTGTTTTAATTCTTCTATTTGTGTTTGTTGTTCTTTTATTGCTTCTATAAGCAAAGGAACGATTTTTTCGTACTTAACAGCTTTAAATCCTGTATCTCTTGTTGTGACAACTTCTGGTAATACAGCTTCAATTTCTTGAGCAATAACTCCTACATCATGTCCTGTATGTGCTTCTTGCTTATCATTCCAATCAAATGTATATCCACCTATTTGTTTTACTTTGTCTAAAGCATTTTCTATAGGTGTAATATTATCTTTTAATCTTCTATCTGATGAATAATATGCTGTTACATCTCCGTTAAAATTTGCAAATCCTCCCCCAGATATAGAAGCAACGTTTGTAGAACCTCTCCTGAATATCCACCCTCTAGCTGAATCGTCGTTCATCGTAAAGTATGTAGACCAATCCGAAGTTATAGATCCGTGAGTTCCAAATGTAGCAGTTCCTGCAAACATCAATCCGTAAGTTGGTTGGCCGGCTCCGCCTCCATTGTAAAGAGATATACCGTTTCCAGACGAGTTACTAGTATTACTTACTCCAAGAAATGCCCCGTTTACTACGTTTGCACAGTTTAATACATTTAGGTAAGATGAAGAAGCAGGGTCTACATAATAACCTGTATTGTTTTCATCATACATTATAGGAGAATATAATGCAGTATATACATGAACGTTGTTATCCCCATTGTTAACACCCATTACAGTATTACCAGAGGATACATTGTAAAATTGAGTACCACCATAAGATTGGTGAGCTCTTAATCTAATTCCAGTATAGAAATTAATATGTAGAGGTTGTGTCCAAGCTCCTGCCGCCTTATAAATACCATAATCTGTGCTTGCATTTGGCTGCCAATATACACCATACGTACTATTTACAGACACGTCTTGAGTATTAAACATACCGTAGTAAGACGACATTGTATCTATATTAGAAGCCACCATTCTACTTGTTGAAGATGGATCGCAATAATATCCTGTATTATTTTGATCGTAATAAACAGAAGCATATAATACACCTCCGCCATTTACATTAATTCCATACACTGCTGGATATTGCCAGCTATTAAATGTACCAGCATCTCCATTTCTTGTTCTAAAAGCTAATCCAAAACCATTGCTTCCATATGGAGCATTTAACCATAAATCATACCCACCTCCTGTACTAAATCTAGCAACAGGTCCATTGTAAGGTGCATTGTTTGCATATGTAAATCCAGATGCATTAGAGTCCATTGCATTAGCATCAAGAGTAAATCCTTGATAATAAAATATATTACTAGGTTTACTAGTTACATTACTCCAAGGAACACTTGTTGGTGTTACACCACTAGTACCACTAGTACCACTAGCTCCTGATCCAGAAGTTCCACTTGTACCATTAACACCAGAAGTTCCATTAACACCTGAACTACCAGATGTACCGCTCACTCCACTTGTACCATTTAATCCAGAGGTGCCACTAGTTCCATTTACCCCTGATGTTCCATTCACACCAGATGTTCCTGCTGTTCCTGATGTACCACTAGTTCCGTTAACTCCTGAAGTTCCTGATGTTCCATTTACACCACTTGTACCGCTAGTTCCGTTTACTCCACTAGTACCACTTGTACCATTAACTCCTGACGTACCTGAGGTTCCATCTACTCCGCTTGTTCCAGAACTACCAGATGTACCTGTTGTACCAGATGTACCGTCAATTGCACTTGTCCCGCTAGAACCTGACGTTCCTGTAGTTCCAGAGCTTCCAGAAGTACCCGTTGTACCAGAAGATCCGCTAGTACCAGTTGACCCAGATGTACCTGAAGTACCTGATTCAGCTGCAATAGATGTTGTTACATAAGAATACTCTCCATCCTCAGTATACCAAGAGACTATTTTTGATGTACTTTGATTATTACTAACGTATATCTTAACGATCATTCTATCTGTTGCGGATATAGTTGTATGCTGGAACACGAAGTCTACATTGGCCTCGGCAGGAATTCCAGCTCCGTTCCAAGGTATATTTATAGCTGCTGAAGTTGCTGGAGATCCATAAGGCACTCCTGATGAATTAGCAAGCTGTAATGTTACATAAAGTAATATTATATCGTTTGACTGCTCCTTAAGAGCATGAAAATGAAATCTCTGAACTCCAGAAGGTATAATTGTAAATCCTAGTTGATTAGTCATGAACTCTTGAACAAGAGCATCCTGTTGATTACCAGCTAGATTTAGCGTTATTGTTTGTAGTGCTGCTGATGTAGGAGTTGTGCTTAGTAATTTATATGGAGATACAGAAGAGTTTTCGCTGTTATTAAAATAATATACTCTACCCCCACTAACTCCATCTATACCGGATGTTCCCCCAGTTCCTGAAGTACCCGTTGTACCGCTTGTACCGCTTGATCCAGAGCTTCCAGAAGTACCCGTTGTACCAGAAGTACCGTTACTTCCATCAGTACCTGACGTACCTGTAGTACCCGAAGTACCTGACGTGCCACCTGTACCGTCAGTACCGCTTGATCCAGATGTTCCGCTACTACCTCCTGTACCGTCTGTTCCTGAGGTTCCTGAACTACCAGATGTACCATTACTTCCGTCTGTTCCTGAACTTCCTGATGTACCGTTACTACCATCTGTGCCCGATGTGCCATCTATACCTGATGTTCCTCCCGAACCACTTGATCCACTGGTTCCTGTAGTACCACTTGTTCCCGAAGTCCCTCCGGTTCCATCTGTGCCTGAGCTTCCGCTTGATCCGCTAGTTCCGTCTATACCTGATGTTCCATTTATACCAGACGTTCCGTTTGTTCCGTTTGTTCCGCTACTTCCTGAGCTACCTGACGTACCAGAAGATCCTCCTGTACCGTCTGTTGCAGATGTACCGCTACTACCGCTAGTTGCAGATGTCCCGCTCGTTCCATTACTTCCATCAGTTCCAGACGTACCTGTTGTACCACTAGAGCCTGAAGTTCCAGCAGATCCATCTGTACCGCTTGATCCGCTAGTCCCAGAACTTCCTGACGACCCACTAGAACCTGAAGTACCACTGGTACCATCGACCGGTGAATAAGCACTAAGAAGAGATACCATGTAGTCCTCATCCTCCTCCATGTATCCGTTTCCTTCTCTATACTCTACGGTTACTAAGAAAAAATTAGGCTCTTCATCGTATATTACAACATCAGTTACCTTATAGTAACCAAATGAATTTATGTCTTTTGATTTAAATAATAGTATCTCCGTTCCATTTAAAAAATTTAAATACTCAGATACATCATTTTGTTTTGTTGTATACTTACTAAGTAAAAATGTGGTTATAGCAGAAAAATTAACCGTCGGTCCAATCTCTGGATTAAAGGTTAATGTTCCGTTCGGTCTTTGCTCTAACGGATCTAAAGTATAGTACTTATACTGTATTGGAACCCCTATATTTATTACCTGATTATCATTAAAGTACTCAGCTAATTTTTTAGGTGTAAAGTTCTTGGTTCTATTCTGTTGATTAACATCAGATCCAATCCACTTGTCTAGCGCGGTTATCTTTTCGTCTAATGTATATGTACTTATTTTTGTCATATTACTTTCCTTGTCCGCGATTTTTCTTCACGTAATTTTTACTTGACTTTAGTTTTGAAGTTTTTGACTTGGCATGAACTCCAGGCCTGTTAATCTTCTTAGACTCCTTCTTGTTTGATTCTGTCTGCTTAGCCATTATAAGAATATTTTGTTTTTGATCTGTCTATAAACATACATTCCGACAGGTATGAGTAATAACCATAAATAAACAAAATTGTTTACTTTTTTGTCTACCTTTTTTTCGAAAGTTTTTTTAATACCTTCTCTTTTTACATTTAACTTTTTTACAGAAGATACTTTTGAAATTTCTTTTGTTTTATCTATGGTTTCTTTTTTTGATTTCTTGCTTTTTATAACTACGTTTTTAAAAACCTTTCCGTCAATTTCCATTGGCTTTGAGGTGTCCTTTGCTGTATACTCAACCTCATCTGTAGACTCTATTACAACTACGTTATTATCTTTAACGTACGTTCCGTCTACCTTTACTTCAGACATACTATCAACCTTAGTCTCCACAGTCACCTTAGATACATCTACTTTTCTAGACGCACAAGAGTGAAGTAATAGTACACTAATAAATAGTATAAGCAATCTTACCATTTTTTTTTATTGCTTTAAGTATTTGTTTTCTTTGCTTTCCTTTTGATTCGTAAGAGACGTGTACCCAGTCAGGGTTTTTATCTGTGCCGAACTCCCATATTAACTGATCAAAAACTAGGTTGTCTTTAATGTAATTGAATATTTTAGCATTTGTAATATCTGTTCCGTCCATATCTATATCCATAGCCTCACCAGAACAGTGCTGACTTGATAATGATCCTTTTATAGCCTTATTTAGAGCTAAACTTCTATATCCGGAACTTATATGTATCGGAACGTTAAAGTGATCTCTAATAGGCTGAAAAACATTTACAGCTAGCTTTTTCATATTCTCTAAGTGCTCTGCTGTAGGTTCGTTTTTTATACCGTTCCTTTTAGCAGATTCGCTACTAATCATTTCTGCTAGAGATAGGTTTTTAGATAGATTCATTATTTTGAAAATATTTTTACTAGTATAGTACCTAACGATCCAAGTATAATAAGCATTACCACTTTAAACTGCTTTACATATACAGACACTTCGTTTTTAAATACCTCAAGATCCTCAACACGGTCCTCTATTTCATTTATCTTATAAAGCATTCCGTGATTATTGTTGAGTTCATTGCCAACAATAGCATTCTTAATATCGCGGATATTTTCTCCTACAATAGCTAAGTCTTCAACAAGTTCTTGTTGTTTTTTTTCAAGTCTGTCCAATCTCTCTATCTCTAAATTACTCATTTTTTCTTATGGATAATTTTTCGACAATATCTGTAACTCCTTGAATACTAATATATGCAGTAGCTATAATTACCCAATCAGAAGAGGTTAATGTTCCTGAAAATAATCCAGCACAACCTATAAGAAAAACAAAAAGTTTTCTGCTTATCCATCTGTTTATTATTGTATCAAGGTTCTTACGCATATTACCAAAGTGCTATAATACCAGTTGCTTCTGTTCCTTCTTCAAAAACTCTAACAACTTGTATAGGTAATACTACGCCTGCTGGTACTGAATTTAAAGTGATATCATCACCTCCTGCTGTAAGTACTCTGATAACTCCTCCCGAACCTGTGTATAGTACACATGGGTCTGTTTGAGCAGCTCCATTAACTGAAGGGATATTTTCTGTATTAGAAGGGGTTACTTCTAAACCTCTTGTCTGTTGTAATTTTTGATAAGCCATTTATTTTAATACTTTGTTTATTAGTAAATTAGGATTGTTTAGCTTAGCTTTTCTAGCTGCACATCCACAGTCCTTTCCTGTTTTTTCTGATATGGTATCTACTACTTTCTTTATTCCTGTCTTAGTAGTAACTAATTCTATTGCGTTTCCTAGTAACATATTATTTATTTTTTTTGCCTCTAGCTCTTTTATCTCCAGGCATGTCGTTAGTATCTCCTCTGTTAATTGACGCCTTCTTCATTACATATCCTCTCTTAGTATGTGCTAGGTCCATTCCGTTCTTATCTCCATAAGTTCCTCTTTTACGATTCTCACGGTTAAGCTCTACTCGTTTAGCTACTTGTTTATCAGATTTATTATATTCTTTCTGATATTCGTTACGCTTTTTTCTAGCTTCTGGATTTTCTTTATAATATTTAGCTGTCTTTCCTAGCATGTTCTACAGGCTCCGCTTTTGTTTTTACCGTTTGATCCTCCAACTCTACTCTGCCAATCTTTTTCCGCTTCCCTCTCTCCTCTTTTATCCTGTCTATTCTTTACATTGTAGTATTTCTCTGTTGCCTTTTCAAGTGTCTTACCTGGATACATTTCTGTAACTTTTTTATCAAATTCCTCTTTAGCGTATTTTGATTTTATTTGGTTTTTTTCTTTTTGAATTGACTGAGGAGCTCTTTCTTTAATATCTGCGCCACCTTTTAATTCCATTCCTTTAGCTGGAGCTGCTGTAGGAGATTTAAATGCAACAGCCATCCTCTGTCCTGCGCTTTCGCTTCTAGAGGCAACTATTTTTGACGCTGGTTTAGATATCTGTCTAGACGCAACGGTTCTTTGTGTGGTTTTAGGTGTAATAGGCCCTCTTGATATTCCATTACTACTATTAGACCATGAAGCCTTGAATGTAGTCTCTCCCGTAGAAGGGTCGTAGCTTGTTGTTTTTTTAATTGGATCTGGCATGATTATTTTTTCTTAGATTTTATCTTTTTTTCTTGCTTAAGCATTTCTTTTGTTGGAGCCTTTCCGCTTCCAGCATTGGCTCTAATGTTGTCCCATAGACCTCTCTTAGATACCGATCCGTCTTTTCTTTTCATCATCTTCATACCTTAAGTTTATTTGAAACTAAATTACATATTTCTATAAATCTTTCTTCTGTAAATTGTTGTTTCATCATGTTTACATCTTTATGCACCCAACAAACATTGTCTTTTAAATATCCTATAGAACTATCTATCCTATCTATAGACGCTGTTATTTTTTTAAAATCACCGCTAAAATTTAAACTTAACCCGGAGTAATTGCATTTGTAATTTTGTTTCTTTGCTAATTTACTCATAAAATCTATATCTATTTCAAAATCTAGATCTCTACTGATGGCGCCTAGTTTATACTTATTGAAAAAAGATATTCTTATTCCTTCATATTCTCCTTGTGGATGATTATCTTTGTTTGAACACTGCTTACATTTATTTGATGATAAACGAATTGCATGATCCTTTCTATTTATAAATCTTTTTTTACCGCAATTTAAGCATTCTACATCCCATCTTGTAACTGTTTTACCACTTCTTGTTTTTACGTTTCCAGCAAAAGTTACGTTTTTAGGTAATTCTTTCATTTTACTATATTTATTTTATGCAAATATAATAAAATTTTACCACTTTATTTTAAATCACCATTTAGTAACGTTACTCCAATAAGCCGCGCTTGACTTACCTTTAGCTATGTTCTTACCGTGTCTTGCCTTGAACGATGCTCTCTTCGCCTTCATTGCGTCGCTCTCTCCTGCCTTTGGTTTCCCTGCCGTCTTTGCTCCTTGCTCTCCGAATCGAATTATTTTTTCCTTTCCGTTAGTACAAGCCTTTACAATGTGAGACTTTGTAGGATGACTAGGAGTTCTCTTAGGAGTGTTACACTTCATTGATTTTTTATCAACCATGTTACTTCTTTTTAGACTTGCCTGCTTTTGATAATGCTATAGCTATAGCCTGCTTTTGAGGCTTACCGTGCTTCATCTCTGTTCTTATGTTAGCGCTAATTGTTTTAGCACTCTTTCCTGACTTTAGCGGCATAATTTATTTCTTTACGTTACCTTTTAGGTAGCTCATTTTACCATTAAGAGACTTTTTTGACTCGTACTGAGCTGCTTTTTTCTTTCCAGCAGCCATGCTAGGTGCGCATTTTTTCTTCATAGCTATAAATTATTTATCTTTGCAAAGATATTAAATTTAATTCAAATGAAATTTACTAAAATAATAAAGAAAACCTATACAAGAGTCGAACCGAAGTCAGATTATCTCAAATACTGGCGTATTGTTCGTATATGGGCAAGAGAAAAACACGGTCTAAGCTACTCAGACCTAGAGATGCTACTATTTTTACACAGCGAGAGACTTTTTAATAAGTCAAAGTTCGTAGAATTCAACAAGATGATGTCCTGGGATAACGTAAGATTCGCTAGACTGTACCGTGACGGATGGATTAGCAAGTGGAGGGACCGTATCGGTAACGAGGCTACGCTATACGAGGTGTCGTTGAAGGGTAGAAATCTTATAAAGGCTATCTACAAGAAGCTAGAAGGCGAGCAGACTATATCAGAATCACCTAGCGCCAACCCGATGTTTCAAAAAAGAAACAGTGGGTACGCTATGGACCGTGATAAGACTATAATTCGTAAGATGAATCGTACAAGAAAAGAAAAAAAGAGGCTGGCTGACCTTGCCGAGCAAGAGTACCAGAAGCAGCCTCATGTTATTAAGAGAAGAAAGGAGATAACCCCTTATCTAGAGTACAAAAAGAGTCTAAAGGACAACGACAACGTCACGCTCTAGTATGATCGTGTACGGAATATCGTTGATTAGCATGGTATAACCAGATCCTTTATCATAATATATAAAGTCTCCTTCTTTTACACAGTCTACATTGGTGCCAGGTCGAATGACCTGGCCTTTTTTGTAGCGAAACTTTTCGTTATCACTTCCTGACAGCAGCAGTCCAGAGTCTGTCTGGATCTGCTCGTCAATCGCGTTTATTACTATGTACTTATTTATTGGTTGAAATTTACTCATTTTGTTTTCTGATGTGTTATTAGCTGTCCACATGTTATGCTCTTGCCATTGTTATAATTGCGTTAGTACTTAGCACTGTTGTCGATACCGATACGGCATTCTTCAGCGCGTTCTTTGTTACCTTTAGCGGATCGATTACACCCATCTTGTACATGTCTCCGGTTGTCATGTTCTTGATATCAAATCCAACGGTGTATCCTTGTAGTCCATCCATCAACTCATATCCATCTAGTCCTGCGTTCTCGAAGATCTGTAGTAGCGGCGCCTGAATTGCTCTTGCTACAATATGCATCGCGGCATACTGCTCGGCACTGATGTCTTCAATCATGTCGTCTGCATCTGCAATTATCGCGTACGACTCGTTGAACAGTGCTACTCCACCACCAGGTAGGATGCCCTCCTCCAGTGCAGATCGTACCGCGCATACTGCGTCGTCTACTCTGTCCTTGCGTTCCTTCTGCTCTAAGTCAGAGTTCCCTCCGACGTGAATAACAGCAATTCCACCTGTCAAGCTGGCAATACGCTCCTTGATAAAGTCCTGGTCGTTCTTTTTATTACTCAAGTCGTGAGCCTGCCATAACTGAGCTACTCTTTCTTCTACCACGTCAGTGGTCGATTCTGATTTTATAATTGACGCCGATTCTCTTCCAACGATTACACGCTTAGCCTTACCCAATGATTCAATCGTCATAAGACTTAAGTCGTCTCCAGTCTGCTCAGAGAAGTACTTGGCACCTACTGCCAACGCGATATCGTTCATCAGCTCGTTTCTCTTATACCCAAACTCAGGCGGTGTGATGTTACAGAACTTAAGTCCTTTCTGTACTACGTTGATTGCCAGTGTGTTAATTACATTTTGACTGCACGGCCCGATGATCAATAGTTTTTTTCCTGTTTGGATTACGTCTCTAAGTACGTTCTCGATCGATAGGATATTGTTGATCTCCTGATCCGTAACTAAAATGTGTACATCCTCTAGTATACACTCGTCCTTTCTGTGGTCGTTCACGAACAGTTGTGACGTGTATCCTCTATTTACCTTGATGCCGTTGGTGTACTCGCAGTAGGTCTCGGCTGTTTGTGAGTTCTCAACCGTTACGATACCGGTCTTACCCACCTTGTCGTACGCTTCAGAGATCAAGTTACCAATCTCAGAGTCGTTATTGGCAGATATTGACGCCACGTTGTTCAACGTCTTGCCTGTTACCTTCTTTGAACGCTTCTCTAGTCGGCTGATTAGCTTGTTTGTTGTGTCGTTGATCTGTCTAATCACCTCTGTCGTGTTCAGGTTACTGGTGATCATGTCCTGACCGTGCTTTACTAAAGCCTCTGTTAGTACGATGGCCGTTGTGGTACCGTCACCCGCACTTGTTGCGGTGCGGTCGGCCGCCTCCTTCATCATCTTTACTGCCAGGTTCTCTACCGGGTCTAGTAGGTCAATTGATTTGGCGACTGTTACACCGTCCTTAGTTACTGTAATACCGTGCGTGTGGTTGATCGACTCGATTAGTACGGTCTTTCCGCGCGGTCCTAGTGTGCTCTTTACTGCCTTGGCAATCGTGGTGATGCCGTTGATTAATTTTTCTCGTCCTTCTTGTTCAAAGTCTAGAACTTTTGGACTGTATCCGAAGTTTGTCATTATGTATTAGATTTAATTCTCGACAAATATACATATTATTTATTAAAAACAAAAGCACCCGTTAGGGTGCTCGTTCTAAACAAAAATGTTTAGGCAAAGAATGGATTTTCTATTTCTTTTTCATGAATGACATGGTCGGCATGGTCTTGGCTAAGTTGATAGCGTTAGCCATCGTCATAGATTTTTCCATCATCTCTTTAGCCTCGTGCATAGTCTTTTTAGCCTTGGCCATTCTGTACAATCCGATCTCCTGTGTCGGCATCGGCTTGTTGTTGTTTTCTAGTTTTATTCCCATCTGATGTGTATACTTATAAATGTTAGATATATTATTAACTCTCCGTAATCGAACTCCTCGTCCTTACCGTAATATCCCCATCCAATTGCTGGACCGATATTGAATCTTGATTGAATTTCTATTTCTGTCATGCTACAAAGGTAATAAAATTATTTGATTGTTATTATACACAAAATGTCTAGGAATGTCTAGAATATCGAACATTTATATAATAACGGCAATTATCGCCTGTATTTGCCAACTTTATATGCGGTATAGTGCATTTAGTGTTGGGAAAAGTACTCTCCTATACGTTATAACATATAAAAGTGTAGTATAATGCATTATTATATGTAAAAGCATCGGCGCCCGGGACTGCCCAGGCCTAAACCGATGCCTTAAAAAAGACCTAAAGGCTGATCTAACGGTAAGCGCTATAGGTACGTTCTGTGGTCCCACATGGACTCGAACCATGGACATCCTGATTATGAGTCAGACGCTCTAACCAACTGAGCTATGGGACCGGTTGCCTTTTTGAACGACGTCGAGAAAGCTAACTCTATCTCCTATACGATGAGAACAACCTCTTGCGCACTGATCTTACGGGAAGTGTGTTGTGTTTTACGATCCACTCGCGAGCGTGGCTGTTGATACCGGTAAGGGATTCGAACCCTCGTCCACGTAGAAGTGATGTTACCCTCTGGCAGTATTTATTCCTGCTTACACCAACCGGTACTATTCCACTAAGGCAGCGTCATCCTTAGTCGCACTTTGATAGTTTCTTATAACATGAGCTTCATGTACTATCACGTTTCGAGTTCTTTATCGACCACCTCTGAAGGTCACTCCGCGCGGCGTGTTTTTCCGTTTAACCGCGAAACGCTTATTGTGTCAGGGCCGGACTCGAACCGGATAAGCAACCAATATTTCATGGATTCGGGACCATCCCTCATTACACCCACCTGACTTTGCGGTTAGTTGTTTAGTAGCATCTGCACCGCTAAGCAGATTTTATTACCGATGAACAACTATGTCGAGAGTTTAATATTCACTGCAACTCACAAGCGTTCCCTAACATCAGAGACCAATCTTACAAGTTTAACGTGCATGTAAGAGCACTGTTTATTGTACAACCTTAATTACGCTACCGTTTTTACTGATGACTACTGTCAAGTCGAATTGTTTGTCCAGGTAGTTCATTATCTCGTGAATGTCCCCGTTCATAAAGAACATGTGGAAGTGATTGAAGTGAATGTTCCTACCCGTCTTCTCTACAAAGTAACGATAAAACCAGCTGATCGGCATGTCGTCCTGCGTTCGTAACTTAATGTATTCGTCTTTCATTTGGCAAATATAAATATTATTTTCGATTGCCGCAAGACTTTTTTTAAAAAATGTTAGATATGTGGGGGGTTTGGGTTATATATAGATATTGCGGATGGGATGCCAAAACGAAAACGACTTAAAAATCAAGGGTGGGGGTGCGATTTCACTGGACTTGCCGAGAATTTTTGGCTTTTTCCTTACTGCCCTACCCCTACACGCAAGTGTCTACTATATCACGCGCATACACGTACTACTATACGCGCACGTATACGTACCTATAGTTCCTTTTTTTTACCGAGAGTAACCGATCTGATCCATGCTAAACTATTCCAGTCGTTTACGTTGCTGATATAATCTATCTCTCTCGTTAATGCGTTCTTTGTTATCAATCTTATACTGCTTATCATACTCTCTCTTTAATTCCTTGCGCGAGTCTCTGTATTGTTTTAATCGTTCCTTATTGTCAACACCAAAGTCTTTGAAATAACTCTTATCACACGTCTTGCAAATAGGTCTCAATCCATCAACCTTACTTTTGTCCTTTCTGAAATTCGTAGCGTCACTTTCAATACTACATTTTGTACATTTTTTCATATCATTTATTTTTATGCAAAGGTACAACATATGTCTGTATGACGATTAAGCACCCATTCCATGACAAACTATGACGAAATATGACGCCAAATGACAAGATTTAAAATAATTGTCATGGCGCTAGGCCACGCCAGTAAAGGAAAGTTTACGAAATATGACGCCATGACGTTTTTATCCCTATATAGGGCTATATACGTTTTTATATATATATTATTTTTTTTAAATGCATTTAGGATAGTAAAAATCGACATAACGTCATAAAACGTTAATTATCAGTTAGTTAACGAAAAAAACTCGACATAAAATCGACATAAATTTCTAAAACTCGACATAAACCCAGCAATGACGGGACTTCCCGCGTCATGAGAATATTTTGCGTGTGAATTGGTATTTCGCGTAGATATACAGAGACTTGAAATAGCCTCCCTCCCATCCCGCCACTATCAAATCCAATAGTAAGCAAATACAATCCGTAAAACACTGATAATCAACACGTTAATCAAACTTCGTTAAATTTCCTTGCATAATTCTCAATATCAACACAAATCTGTTGCGTTATTCTCAAGATTATCCTCAAACCTTTGAGGATTTCATAAAAATGCACTAAAAACAAAACTTTTTTTAATTTTTATTTGGTACATTGAAATTGTCGCCATATGTTTGCGGTGTTGAAAGGGTAACCAAGATGCAAGTCGACAAGACTATAACTGCGGGTAAGTCCACTCTGGCGTAGAAACCGAGGACCACGAGCTACCTAAATAGGGATAGACGTGTAACGTATATGGATGTGTTATCCATACTGATGAGCTACAGAATAGCGAAACGTTAATTACTTATTATTATGAAATCAATTATCAACAAAGCAAACGAAATTACAAACGACAACTTCACTAAACTAATCAAGGCAAGAAAAAATGCAGGAGCCTGCTTCTTAATAGTAGCTCTAGCAACTGGCGGATCATTTTACGGAAGCTATACATCAAACGCAGTATACTACGTAGACGAACAAGGTAATGCATTCGGGTTTAGAAGATAGGTTAACTGATGAGACTTCAATAGTCGAAACGCCGAGAGGCGTCTTAACCAATTTAATTAATAACATCATGACAAAATCACAAAAACAAGGTAGACTATACCTACAGGTAACAATTGTATTAATCATCATCACATTTAATTTAATAACTTATTTATTATCATGAAAACAATAACACTACAAGGAGAGTTTCAAAAATTTGAAAACCTTAAACAAGCAACAAGTAAATTTGACGAAGACAGACTTCCTTACGAGGTAGAAACAATAGCATACGTAATAGACACAAACTCTTCGGACTGCTTCGCAAATGATTTATCTGACGATGAGTTTAAAGAACTAGCAAAGGAACAAGGTAGAGTATATAACCTACAAGATTTTCAAGAAGCATTCAACTCACAAGAAATAAATTCATCAATTGATATAATTAGATTTATAAATGAGCAATAACGAAATCATCCGTCTATATTTAGACTACGTAAACAACTGGATAAGCAAAGACAATTGGCGAGACCACAACAGACTAACAAAGCACCAATCAAATTACATACTAAAAAAAGGCAAATCATTATGGCGACAATCATCTCAAAAATCTACGACAAAATAAGCTACTTCCTATTCGGAGACAACAAAAACGTAACCTATAAACACTTTAATTAATATCATGAAAGTAATTTTAAACATCGGACTAAACAACAACCCACTAAGCCAAGAGGCAATCATCAACAAGTTAAGAGAAGACTACGCGGTCGACACGTACAGGTTTGCCATTGGCAGATACGAGGACGAGCACGAGCCGACACTAGTCGTACTACTAGAGAGCCCATACGCTAGGACTAGCCACTTCATTAAGAAGATTGAAGAGCTGGCCACGATACTAACACAGAACTGCATCGCGGTAAGCACAGACCAGTTCGACCTACTAGTATACTCACAGAACTATAACGGACAGAGATACAAGTTTGATAACCAATACTTTATACGATAAATCATGACAACAAGAAGAGAATGGTTTGACAAGCAACCAAAGAAAATACAGAGACAATTCAAAGAAAATTGCAAAACATTAAATAACTTTCTTTTATTTGATGATTGGATCAATGATAACGACCCAAAAACGCCACGAATTATCGGAGCATTTCCTTGGAACAGAAGTGAAGAAGGATACGAGTACTGGAGCGAAATAAACAAAAAATACGACAGATAATGACACTACAACTATACCGCAGACAACTAAGCAACAACGCGCTGACTATCGACGATGGTGGTCAGCCGTTCTTCATTCCAAAATCATTCGAGCATACGATAGTGAACGACTATCTAGTGATTGTAGACGTACCGAAGTGGTTCGAGGATAAGCATGAGGACACGCTAGAGAGAATTAAAACAAACACAAACCTAACAATAAAAAGACTAGCAGAGTAACTGCTAGCACACGAAGAGGTGGCGGAATTGGTAGACGCTAACAAGGATAGGGATAATTATAGATAATGACGCTTCTTTTAATAATGTGGATAGCTAACTTGCGAACGTCCCACATAAGTGACGACTTATTAAAAGTACTATAAGCCGAAATATTCCCATGCAGGTTCGAGTCCTGCCCTCTTCACTAACTTTAAATTAATTAATATCATGAAAGTAATTATCACACAAGGAGAGTACGGGTTCGGTCGCAACTGGACACTAGAGTACAACAGAAAACAATTCTTCCTAGGCCAAGACGTAAAGTTTTGCAATAGGGTACTAAACACGCCACCATCATACGTGGCCAACTACATTGGAACCAACGTGATAGACGAAGGTACAATAGGCAACAAGAAGCTAGCCAAGTTTATTGTAAGCCAACTGGGGCTGACGCGACAAAATGTAAAACAACTTAACACTTGGGAACTATGTGCACAATAAAAGATTTAAGACTAACAGATGAACAGGTAAGAGATATTGTATACGAATGGTATACAAACGGAATGTGTCCTGACATATTTCAAAACGAAGACGGAATAGATTTAGAAGATTATTTAGAAATTTTTTATTAAACAGACAACAACATGAAAACTAAAAACCCAACAGCATTTCCATTAAAACACGCAGACGACAAGTTCAATCCAGGCATGACACTACGCGACTACTTCGCTGGTCAGGCTATAGCAGGAATATTAAGCAACCAAAAGTTGATAGAAGATTTAGAACACGAGCATGAATATGTGGAGTTGGCTTATTATGTAGCCGATGAGTTATTACTTAAACGCCAATACGATGAGTCTAAAAATAACGGATAGTTGCATTAACTGCGGACTATGCGAGTGGGAGTGTCCCAACAACGCAATATACGAACCAAGTACACAATGGACGTACAAGAACGACAACGTAAAACAAGCGCCGTTATCTGACGATGTATACTACATCGTGGCGGAGAAGTGCACGGAATGTGTAGGCTTCCACGACACGCCACAATGCGCAGTCGTATGTCCGTCCAATTGTTGTGTACCTAATAACTAAACAAATGAAAAAACAAATAGCCTACGTGATACTGCTATGGGCAGTATTCTTTACCATGATGGTAGTAGTAGTAAACAAATAAATAAGACATGGAAAAAATAACACAAGACGGATTTGCATGGCAGATACTAAGCTATCACGATGCAATACAATACTTTCACGATGGCAAAACAATCTTTGCACTTCGAGATGATGAGAGTGAATCACAGATAGTAACAAGACAAGACCTTGAAGACGCACTGGACTGGGATGACGTTCAGATTGGAGTAGAGATTGGATTTATAAAAACAAGCAAGTTATGAGAACACCGATAAAGCAAAACGAGGTTAGGCTGTACCCTAACAGCACAACATGTCCGTACAGATTTAATGTGAGTATCAGTAACGACTGGTTCAATCAAGAATTTGTGTACAAGGTATACGATAATAAGGTTGTATTTAAGAGACCTACACTAGAATCAAAAAAGTTTCCAACTAGGGCAAGGAAGACTGGTAACTCATGGACATTCTTCCTAACCATACTAGACCAAGACAACCTAAGACTAGAGATACAAGACGAGGATATTAACGAAGACGAAGCAATACTATACCTATGAACGAACACCAAATAAAAGCCAGAGAGATTGTAATTAAGATGCAATTTCAACCGAATCCATTAGCGTTTGAACAAGCGAGAATGTGCGCTTTAATAGCAGTTGATGAGATAATAAATGTTCTTGATTTAGACTATAATAATCAATACCATTGGAAAGAAATTCAACAAGAAATAAAAAAAATATGATAGCAAAAGAAAAAGCAATTGAATTAATTAAAATATATGTATCAATTTGTAAAGGTTGGAATATTGATTATTTAAAATCAAAAGAAATTAAAGAACTAAAAGATGAATTATTTAATAATGAATGGTTCATTCCTAAGGAATGTGCATTAATAGCAGTTGATAAGATAATAAATATTATAGATAGCGAAGGGTATGATGAAGAAGATTTTAAATACAATTACTGGAAAGAAGTTAAACAAGAACTAAAGAAGCTATGAAACAAACAGCAGTAGAATGGTATTCTCAACAACATTTAAAACTTTTAATCAAGTTAGAAAATAAAGAATTAAGTATTGGAGAATACGCAGTGCAACACCAAGAAATTTTGCGCAAAGCCAAAGAAATGGAAAAGCAACAGATTATTGATGCTTGTTATTTTGCATATAATGAAGGATGTTCTTATATGTCCGATGGAAAAACGGAATACGATTCTTTTGAACAGTACTACAACGAAACATTTAAAAAAAAATAAGATATGGCAAGAATAGACATCGACATAGAAGATTATATAGACGAAGTTAGTACTTATGGTTTAATATCTGAATTAGAAGATAGAAAATTAGATAAAGAGCATACCGATAGACTTAGAGCTATAATACAAAAAGATGGTGTAATTAGCAAATTAAACGAATTGAGTTCATTATCATTAGCTGATTTAATGAAACTCGAAGAATTTTTAGAGACATTTAAAAACAAATAAGTTATGGAAATAATAGTAATTGGAATATCTTTCAATATATGCATAGTTATATATTTATTAACGCAAATTTTAAAAGAACTTAAAAAGAAATAAAATTATGATACAGGTACCACTAGCATTAGCAGTAACAGTAGTAATACTACTACACACAGTACTAACACACCTATCCAACTGGGGAATACGAAATACAAAGGATGATCCTTTTGGAATAGTAATAGTACTATTTTCAATAATAGAAACAGTAATAGTAATATCACTACTATGCAACATGAAGCTAGTATAAAGATATCCTCTAAACTAGAGTGTCTTAACAGAGAACTAAAAAGTCTATACAACGACTTCTTTAACAACAACGGAATAATCGATTCCGATACGGTAGCGACAATGATAGTCAGCACCGAACGTGAAATAGAAATTTATAACTACATTAATAATTTAATCGATGAGAAGAAAAGTAAACATCAAGAACTATCTTGACAGAGAACGCGAGTACAATAAAAAATTTGGTCAACTGGCCAAGTACGAGATGAAGGATAACAACCTTAACTGGGAAGACGCCAAGAGACTAACAAGACAGAACATAATTTTTGCACTAATTAAATACGAAATACAGAATGGCAACATATAAAGAGGCAGTACAAAACAAGCTAGACACTTGGTACAAGACACTGGGACGACAAGAACTTTGCAAACTATACGGGGTAGACGATCCAGATCAGGAAATTATTAACTTATGGTATAACATGTCGATCGACGATAAAATAACTATTTATGATGAGTGTGAAAAGTAAAAACATACACGTATTACCAACAGAGAAACCAAGTAGGTTAATGATTGATACAATAGAAAATAAATTGTATTTACAACCTATTTTACACAAAAAAACTATTAATGTTTTAACACAAAACATCTACATCACTTCTGATGAAGAAATTAAAGAAGGAGATTGGTTTTTGTATGACAATGAAATATTAAAATCAGATAAACTTGGGATTTTTGATGTAACATTAGTTTCTATTTGTAAAAAAATCATCCTAACAACAGACCAAGATTTAATCAAAGATGGTGTACAAGCTATTGATGATGATTTCCTTGAGTGGTTTGTTAAGAATCCAAGTTGTAAGGAGGTTGAGGTTTATGAAGTAAATGGTAAATTATTTGCAGAACCTAAACAAGAAACACTTGAAGAAGTTATAGGAAAAGAATTTCAATTTCATTCATCTACTGAAAATGCTTCAACTATACTTTATGGTGCAATCATTCCAAAAGAAATAGGATTTAAAATGGAAAACGGAAAAAGAACTGAAACTTTTTATTCAAAAGAAGAACCTACTATTGAAGAAGAATATCTTAAAGATGAATTAAAGAAATATGATGGTATTGATGTTGTAGTTCTAAATAAACCTGAAGAACCTAAACAAGAAACACTTGAAGAAGCTGCTAAATTAGCTTTGCTATTTCATAATAATTATGAGAAGTTAGCACCGAGTTTTGGTTATGAAACAAGGCAAGACACTAAAGAGTTTGATTTTAAATCTAACAATGGAAGACTAATGGTGGCTGTTTGTTCTGAAGTTATTAAATGGCAACAAGAACAAGACAAGAATAAGTTTAGTGAGGAAGATATGATGGAATCATTTATTGAAGGATATAAACAAAGAGCAGAAAAAAGCGATTTGATTTTTGACAACGCTTCAAGAATGTACGCAATTGCTTTATTTAAACAAGAATTAGAAAACAAATAAGACATGGAAAGAAGTGATAGCGAAAGCAAGATAAATTTAACAAGTATGGTATTGTTAGTGCTAATGCTTGCTTTGTTTATTTATTGTATTATAAGTGTAACAATTTAAAACCAAATAATATGAAACAAACGGCAGTAGAGCAATTAGGCATTGCATTTAGACAATGGCAAAAAGATTGGGATAATTTTGAAGATACTAAAAAAAATAAACCTGTATCATTCGAAGAATTTATAAAGCCTTTTTTAGAATTAGAAAAGCAACAGATTATTGATGCAAGAGTTAATGGAGTTGCAGAAGGAATTGATATAGGCAGTAATCCTGTTACTGAAGATATAAGTAACAACCACGAAATTTATTATAACGAAACATTTAAAAACAAATAATATATGAAACAAGAAACACTTGAAGAATTTGCTGAAAGAAAATTTGTTAAAGAATGTATGGGAATTATAAATCAATTATTTGATTTAGCAGAAATTTCAGTTAAAAAAAGACAAGAAATAAATGATGTGGCTGATAAGTACTTGCAAAAGCAAATATCAACAATATTAAAAGAACAAGACAAGAATAAGTTTAGTGAGGAAGAAGTTGAACTTGTAGCTAACGAAATGGTTAATTGGGCTATTGATAATATTGGGAATCCATTTCCTCAAAGCGGTAAAAAGTTTGATGAAGTTATTGCTAAATTTAAAAACAAATAAGACATGGAATTTTATTTAGGATTGATAAGATACCGACCCAATGTGGTTTGGATAGAAATTTACAAGCTAATAAAGGCTGATTCGATAGAAAATGCGGAGATTAAGCTAAAATCTTGGGCGAATAAAAACATACATTATAAAGATGTATTAATAACTGTAACAGAAACAATTTAAAAACAAATAAGATATGAAAATAACAGCTGGACATCAGTTTTTAGAATGGTATAATGATTACGTGAAAGAGTATGGTTGTTCACCAAGTGATTATGATGTTAATTATTTTTGGAAACATCGTTTTTTACACATAGAGAAAGAGCATATTATTGATGCTTATAAACAAGCAGAAGATATGTATGAATTTTTTGAATACGAACATAGATATGGAAGAGAATACTTAACAGCAGAACCATACTACAACAAAACGTTTAAAAACAATGAAAGTAATTAACGGAAGATGGGTAAACGATCAAGGAGAGACCTTGACTACCCCAGACGAGCACAACAAGTTTCAAGAGACATTGATGAGAGTGAAGAGTTTCTCACAAGGCAAACGACTAACCGAAAGAAAGGTTAACGTTCTCTTCAAAATTTTAAGTACCAACGACGACATGGACAACGCGTTAACTAGCGTTCTATCTATGGATAATTCACAAATCAAAAGATTATTTTAATTATGAAGACATTAAAAATTGAAATCCCACAAGGATACGAAATTGACAAGGAAAAAAGTACATTTGAAAGTATTGTATTTAAAGAGATTAAAAAAAGACTTCCTAAAAATTGGGAGGAGTTAGATAGGGTACATGGGTATTATATTCAAAGCAATTCAAGAGTAAATCAATCAAGTGTTAGTGCTACAGACGAAAACACAAACGTTTTTGCCACAAAAGAACAAGCTGAAGCAGCCGTTGCAATAGCTCAGCTAAGTCAGTTAATGAAGGTATATAATGATGGGTGGAATCCTGATTGGAACGATGATGAATTTAAATATTGTATTTATTTCATTAGAAACGATATTAGAAAAGAAAGTTTACAAAACTCTAGAACCTTCCTATCATTCAAAGACGAAGAAATAAGAAATTTATTTTTTGAAAACTTTAGAGAATTAATTGAACAAGCTAAGCCACTACTATAATGACAGAAGAGCAAAGAGACATAATAAACGATCTAGATATAGTCATAGCGGTACTGCAGGTCAGATACAACACGTACTCCATTAATAAATTAATATTAATAAAGGAAAAACTAAAAAAAGAATGGAAAAAAAATTAGGAATTTATCTTTTATAATTATACATTTGCCAAATGAAAGAAGAAATTTTTAATCAGGCAAAGATGGATTCACTAGCCAAGAGGTTAGTAACTCCAGTATCTGTATCGTATATCTACAAGGGTATAAAGATAGAGAATAGAGAGGGTCATATTGCGATATACAATACTAAAATCCCAGGTGACGAGTATACAGAGATCTCTGAAGATCAGTACGAGGTGTTCTATAACCACGGATTTAGAATGGGCGTATACAACCTATGTATATTCAACTACAACTGCTCACTAAATGGTATACAGAATAAAATCAGGACAGAGCTAACTAATCGTAACAATCAGAAGCACTACCACTCGATGAAGTCACACAGAACGTATATCATGAACAAGTACACAGAAATTTTAAAACTTAAATAACATGTTTAATAAAAACAAATAAGATGATATTAGAAACAATTTTAGAGACGTCATACTATATTATAGCAACATTAATAACAACAGCTATAGTAATAGCTTTAGTTAGATTAATAATAGAATTAATAAAAGAAACAATTTAAAAACAAATAAGATATGACACCAAAAAAAAAATCAAAAGAGTTAGTAGATAAATTCAACTATGAAGAAAAACATTATTTAATGTTAGATGCCAAACAATGTGCATTAATAGCAGTTAATGAGATATTGAATATAAATTCAGTAGATAAAGATTATGATTTATCAAACTATTGGGAAGAAGTCAAACAAGAAATAGAAAACATTTAAAAACAAATAAGACATGAAACTAGACGAAGAATACTCAATCAAGTCTGACGGAGTTGGCACCACGCTACAACTAGAGACTCCAAGACAGAGAGAAAAAGACGGAAAGACAGTAGACTTTATTTACACAGACAAGTGGTACTATCTTACTGTAGAACAGGCACTTAGAAAGTACCTCGACCTTAAGTTAGAGAACTGCGAGGACGTAAAGGACTGCCTTACAAGAATAGAAGAAGTGAAACAAATAATATCTAAAATAAAATGACAAACTGGAAAGACGCATTCGACAGCCCATTCATGAGTTCATACGAACTAGACGGGCCAGTACAGCTCACCGTTGAAAGGGTAGAGCAGAAGATGGTACAACTAACCAAACAAGAGCTAAAAAACGTAGCCTACTTTAAAGAGGCCAAGCTACCATCTGGAAGACCCACCAAGCCGATGATCTTAAACTCAGGAAACTGTAAAATGCTACACAACGCGGTTAAGTCTGGTAACGTTGACGCATGGAAGAACATTACAATTGAGTTAAGTGTTAAGCCTAACAAGGGACGTATCGGAGAGGCTCAAGGACTAGCGATCAATAGGATCATAGCGGTAGGAGAAGGATCAGCACCAGTAAATGCCAAGACAGAACTAACACCAGAGTCACCTAACTGGGCTGGAGTTATCGAGTACGTTAAGGCAAACAAGCAACTGGGTCTGGCTAATATTATTAACAACTTGCAGTCTAAGTACACTATATCTACTGCTACTAAAAAAGAACTAGGAAATTATGTCGACTAACATCATTGAAAAACTACAGAACGACGCGGACTACTACGGAGAGTTCGGTAAGCAGTTCCTATCTAACTCAGACATCGGAGACTTATTAAACAACCCTAAGAACTTCAAGAAGAATACGGAGACCACTAAGGCAATGATCGAGGGTAGCTACTTTCACACTGCCGTACTGGAGCCAGAGAAGTTAGGAAACTTTAATATCGTAGACGCGTCAAGCCGTAACACGAATATCTACAAAGACGCTATCAAGGAGTCTGGAGCTAGTATACTTATCCTTAGACCTGAGGTAGAGGAACTTAACAACCTTGTCAATACAATGAAGGGTAACCTTCACTTTTATGACAACATCTATAAGGCTGGTAATCAATTCGAGGTTCCGAACGTTAAGGAGATATACGGCGCCATGTGGAAAGGTAAGGCTGACATTGTGACCGACGATATGATCATTGACATTAAGACGACGTCAAAGATATCAGAGTTTAGATACAGCGCCAAGAAGTACAACTACGATAGTCAGGCGTACCTATACCAAGAGTTCTTTGGCAAGCCGTTAGTATTCTATGTAATAGATAAGGAAACTGGAATGCTAGGAGAGTTTACTTGTAGCGACGACTTCTTAGAGTCTGGACGAGTTAAGGTAATCTCGGCGATCGATCAGTACAACAAGTTCTTTGGTAAGGACGCATGGGCTGACATAAACAATTATATCATTGAAGAAGAATTATAGTATGGATAAGATTGAAAAATGTTTATTAGCTAAATCTTTAGGGTTTATTTACGACGAAGAAACTGGAGATATAACAACTCCGACAGGAAAGAAATGTATAAAAACAACTAAAAATGGATATAGATTATTAACATTGAGAGATCAAAATAAAAACTGCTACTATTTGTACGGACATCAATTTGCATGGTACATTAAATATAATGAATCAGTAGAATGTATTGATCATATAAATGGAATAAAGACAGATAATAGAATATTAAATCTTAGAAGTGTAACTAAGAGTCAGAATGCAATGAATATGAAAAATGTAAGCGGGTTTTCATTTTGTAATAGATCTAAAAAATGGATATCATACATAATGGTTAACTATAAAAAAATACATTTAGGTTCATTTACAAGTAAGGACGACGCTATAAATTGCTACAAAATTAATAAAGAAAAATATCATAAAATTAACAATTAAATTAAATTAACATGGAAGTAAAAGGAAAAATCAAGTTCATCGGATCGACACAACAAGTATCTGATAAGTTTTCAAAAAGAGAAATTGTAGTAACTACAGACGAACAATTTCCACAACACATCAGCATCGAGTTCAATCAGGACAAGTGCGCGATACTAGACAAGTATAGCGTTGGAGAGAATGTAGAGGTTGGTATTAATTTGCGCGGTAGAGAGTGGACTGATCCACAAGGATTAATTAAATACTTCAACAGCATCCAAGGATGGAATATTAAGAAGGAGGCGACTAACGACATCCCTTAATTAGACGTATCACACTCATCAGGCCTCGAGTGTTTCGGGGCCTTTTTAATTTAAATTTTAATCAATGGTAACAATATTTGCTAATATAAAACAAACTGAGACGCCATTCTTTCGACCAATCGAAAAGATACTAGAACGCACCAGAGATGGTCACTCCAAGGAGCTAGTAGAAAAGATCCGAAAAGAAAAGGACAAGTCGCTCAGAAATATTATGAAGCAGTCACTACCAGCGATATGCTTCTCGGGTACATTTAATAAAAGACTCGACACTGCGCTAGTAGAACACAGTGGATATATATGCCTAGACTTTGATGGGTACGCTACAGCTAAGGAGATGAGGATGGAGAAGGATATACTGTCCACAGACAACTATGTTTACTCTGTGTTTATATCCCCATCAGGAGACGGACTAAAGGTACTCGTTAAGATACCTAAGGATCCAGACAATCATAAGAACTACTTTAACGCACTAGAGAAGCACTTCGACTCTCCTCAGTTTGATAAGGCGTGCAAGAACATATCGCGCGTATGTTACGAGTCATACGATCCGGCAATATACATCAACGAGGATTCTGAAGAGTGGACAGAGATAGCTGAGCATGAGTACGTTGAGAAGGAGAAGTTCAACTCTCAGCCAACCATACCAATAACAAACGAGAATAAGATCGTTGACATCCTAATGAAGTGGTGGACTAAAAGATACGGACTGGTAGACGGAGAGCGTAACAACAACGTGTTTATATTGGCATCAGCGTTTAACGAGTACGGTATATCTCAGTCACTGGCCGAGTATGTTATGAGTCAGTTTCAGGCTAAGGACTTTCCTATGTCTGAGATTAACACAGCCATTCAGTCTGCATATAGAAACACGAGCAAGCACGGTACAAAGTTCTACGAGGACGACGACAAGCTAGCTCAGGTACGTCAAAAGATTAAGAGAGGAGTGTCCAAGAAGGACATCAAGTCTGAGCTTATGACTACAGCGCTAGACGAGAACACAATCGACACGGTGATTAGTACAATAGATCAGGACGAGTCGGCCAAGAAGTTCTGGACCAAGTCAGACAAGGGATCTATCAGTATAGTTCACTACCTATTCAAGGAGTTCTTAGAGGACAACGGGTTCTATAAGTTCACACCGTCTGGTAGTAAGAGTTCTATATTTGTAAGGGTAACCAACAACCTCATCAACCACACATCTGACGATGAGATTAAGGACTTTGTTTTGACGTATCTAGAAGGACTTGACGACCTGTCGATCTATAACTACTTTGCTGATAAGACACGCTTCTTTAAGGATGACTTCTTGTCACTACTTACATCAGTTGACGTATCGTTCATGGAAGACGACAAGGACAACGCGTACTTGTACTATAGAAACTGCGCTGTTAATATCACTAAGGACAAGGTAAACATTATTGACTACCTAGACCTAGGTGGATACGTATGGAGCGATCAGGTTATCGATAGAGACTTTGATATATGCGAGGTTACGGACTGTGACTACAAGGTGTTTATCTCTAACATATCTGGAGGTGACGAGAGTAGAATCAAATCAATGGAGAGTACAATAGGATTCTTATTGCACGGGTACAAGAACTTCTCTTACTGCCCAGCTGTGATACTGAATGACGAGGTGATCACTGACAATCCAGAGGGAGGTACAGGTAAAGGATTGTTTGTTAATGCTGTATCCAAGATGAAGAACACCGCGTCGATCGATGGTAAGCGCTTCAACTTTGATAGTTCGTTCCCATACCAGACTATGTCGGTTGACACACAGGTACTATCGTTTGATGACGTTAAGAAGCACTTTGACTTCGAGAGATTGTTCTCTGTTATTACAGAGGGTATTACAATTGAGAAGAAGAACAAGGACGCGATCAAGATACCATTCGATAAGTCTCCAAAGATTATCATCACAACCAACTACGCGATCAAGGGTAAGGGTAACTCATTCGAGAGACGTAAATGGGAGCTAGAGTTTAAACAGTTCTACACCAAGGAGTTTACACCACAGGTTGAGTTCGGTAGGTTATTGTTTAGCGAGTGGGACGAGGACGAGTGGTGTCGATTCGATAACTACATGATCAACAACTTGCAGGCCTACTTAACTACTGGACTAATCAAGAGTACGTTCGTTAACTTGAAGATCAGAAAGTTATCAGCTGAGACGTGCCATGAGTTTATTGATTGGTGTGGACTTATCGACGGTAAGGCGCATAGTGATAAGTTAAAGACCAACACTGTGATTTATAAGCAGGACCTTTACGTTGACTTTATCCAAGACAATCCAGACTTTGCCCCTAAGGCCAAGATGACTATCTCTAGAAACATGTTCTATAAGTGGTTAGACTCGTACGGGGTATTTATATCTGGGGTACAGCCGATAGAGGGTAGAGACATGAACGGAAGATGGATAAAGTTTGTAGACAAACCGCAGACAGAAAAACCAAAAGATGAACCACAACTCTTATTCTGATGCGAAGTGGTGCATTGAGAACGACTATCAGGTTTATATTAAACCAATTGATAGTCAGTTCTGCATCGCTATAAGACGGGGCGGAATATCCTCGCACGGTAAGGACTGGCGTCAAGAGAAGGGTATAGAATATACCAGCTCAGAGGTGCTAGGTTCTATGAGATATAAGACAGTAGAGAAGGCTACTGAGAAAATACCAGAAGTTTATAAGTACTTAAAAGAAAGACATAGATGACACTAAAAGAAAAGTTTAAAAGTTTAAATACAAATTTTGGTCGTGATGCAAAATATTATCATCATAATTTAATAAAATGTGAAAAAATAGCAGATGATTACGCTATTGAATTCTCTATTTGGATGGGTAAAAATGCTATTTATTATCAGGAATTATCTATTTGGAATAAAAAATTTAAAGAATATTCAGATAAAGAACTATTAGAAATATTTAAAAAAGAAAAAGGATTATGACAATAGATAATATATACAAGGTACGCTTTGAAAATCATTATGACAAGTATTTCGGATTCTTAAGAAACGAAAAGAAGTTCAGTCTTGGAGACGACGTATTTATTGGTTATGGAAAAGACAATATATTCAGAGGCATAATAAGAGGTATCGAACTTAGCGACAATCTAAATCCAGAGATATACTACAAGGTGGATATCCCAAAAGGATTGGTATTTAACTTTGAGGGTAATGAGGAAACGTCGTTAAGCTTAAATTGTAATTACATATTTAGCTCTTTAGATGACGCTAAAGAATCTAGGATCAGACAGCTAAATAAAATGCACAAACTAGAACTTGAAAGTATAGAAAACTTTTTTAATCAGTTTAAAAATGAAGAGGTTTCTTAAGTACACTATAGTATGGATAGCAAGTAACCTAGCTATACCTTTCTGGGTAGTAGGTCACGTGCACTTATCTATTAATGTTTACGAGGACATACGAGAGATAATCGCTTCATTCGGCATGAATATTTTAGTATTAATAGGATTTTTAATTCAGTATAAAGATGAAGACAGGAATTGAATTATCATTAACACTACAGCTAGCACTGGAGTTAATGGACGAGATGAGATTGAAAGGTAAAACAAAGAACCTAGCAAACCTACTCAAGAACGATATTGAAAAGGACGTCATATACAACTACAACGTAATGTATAAGAACGATCCTCAGATGGTGACTAATCTAATGAACTCTAGACACCGACTAATAAGTCAGATAGCAGAGTTTGACGAGCCCGATCTATTACTACTGTCACACGTTATTAATCACGTAGTAGATAACATAGACAAGGCCAGAGAGAACAGAGTATTATTTTTAAACGAACTACTATGACACTAAACTACAGAGAGGTGGCGTTTGTACTTAACAAACCTTCCGCAGAAATCAAGACAAAGTTTCAGGATTTATTAAAAATAGATAAGGTATCTATTAAGGATGAGGTACACGTAGACATGTTATCATGGCAGTTCGGAAACATTAAGTCAGTAGATCAAAGGTACGATGGACTGCCATTATTTCCTTTCTACTTACGAGAATGTAAGAAGTCATTTAGGAATTATCTTAATGAAAAGTCATGCATCAAGGCTAAGAAATTTACGGGTGGTCGCACTATATTTTATAAGACATTAACACCAGAAGAGATTGAGTTCTGCAACAACAATCTAGCCTATAAATACAAAGAGGTATATGGAAAAAAAGCTTAGAGATTATCAGGTAGACATAGCAAACAAGGCTGTGAAGATTTTAAAAGTAAACAAAATTGTTTATTTAGCAGCAGAGGTTCGTTGTGGAAAGACGCTTATGGCGCTTGAAACTGCTAAGTTATTCGGGGCTAATAAGGTATTATTCCTTACTAAGAAAAAAGCAATTAGTTCTATCGTTGGAGACTATAATGACTTCAACTATGCACAGCACTTTTCTTTAGAGGTAATGAATGATGAGTCCATGCATAAGTTATTAGGTGATTATGACCTAGTAGTACACGACGAGAGTCATAGGTTCGGATCATTCCCTAAGCCAGGTGTTGGAGCTAAGACATTCAAGAAGATGTTCGCTGGTCTACCAATGATATTTCTAAGTGGAACCATGAGCCCTGAGAGTTATAGTCAGCTGTACCATCAGTTCTGGGTTTCTAACGCGTCACCGTTCAGGAAGTATACTAACTTCTATAAGTGGGCTAACGACTTCGTTAAGATTAAGAAGAAGTACCTAGGATCTCATGAGGTTAACGACTACTCCGATGCCGACAGAGAAAAAGTGATGAGTGTGATAAAAGACTACGTCATCACCTTTACGCAGGAGCAGGCCGGATTTAGTTCTGAAATTGAGGAGGAGATACTTTATGTATTGATGAGTCCGCTCACATACAGCATGTGTAGTCGATTAAAAAAGGATCTGGTAGTCGAAGGTAAGGAGGAAGTTATTTTAGCCGATACGCCTGTTAAATTACAGCAGAAGCTACATCAGATGTACTCTGGAACTGTTAAGTTTGAGTCTGGTAACTCCATGGTGTTCGACACATCTAAGGCTGGATTTATCAAGAATAGGTTTTATGGTAACAAGATAGGCATATTCTATAAGTTCAAGGCAGAGTTAGACGCGCTAAAGGAAGTATTCAAGGATAAATTGACAACCGACATCGACGAGTTTAACGAAACCGATAAGTCTATAGCGTTACAGATCGTATCTGGCCGTGAGGGAATCAGTCTTAGAAATGCTGAGTACTTAGTGTTCTACAATATTGACTTCTCTGCAACCAGCTACTGGCAAGCACGAGACAGGATGACCACTATGGACCGAAAGTTTAATAAGGTCTACTGGATATTTGCTCAGGGCGGTATAGAGTCGCACGTGTATAAACAAGTACTTAACAAAAAGAACTTTACGTTATCACATTTTAAGGCTGTAGCCTTAAAGTAAATACGGTAACGTAAGGTTATAACCTTAAAAATCATGGGAAAATGTATAATATGTCAGATATATCCAAAATACAAAGATACTGACAAGTGTGAATCTTGCTTTAAATTCCTAAAGCATGCTTCAAAAGAACTATTAGAAAGATGTATTAAATACAACGAAGATATGAATTGGGAATATATAATAATTAAAAATAAAGAAAAAGAATTATGACAGAAAAAGAAAAATATATAGGAGCTTTTTTAGATGGATATTTTATAGATAAAAAATTTTCAGAATATAATTTTGATTATATCAGAGCATTAGAGGATGCAAATAAAAAAGCAAAGAAGAAATGGAGACAATATAAAAAACAAAAGTTATGACGCCGAAAGAAGAAGCTAAAAAAATAATTGATTATTATTTAAAAACTAATAATCCAAAGAAGTATGCGTTAATTGAAGTTAATAAAATACTATTAAACGATCACTTATATACTGATTTGTTTATTCATTATTCACAAGTAAAAAGAGAGATAAAAAATTATGAAGCCACTACATAAATTTAATAACTGCGACGGAGCCACTCTGTGCAACAACTGTAGAGCGATAATTAACATAGGATTCACTGACACATTATACTGTAACAAATGTAAAGGATATGGCAAGCAAGCATCAAGCGAAGGTAAAGAAGAAGTACGAGAACGAGGGTTGGATAGTGATCAACACGATAAAGCTAAGTGTTAGTGGTTATCCAGACCTGTTCTGCTTCAAAGATGGAAAGACTATTTTTATAGAGTGCAAGGAGGGTGGAGACACGCTAAAGCCACTACAGAAATTTAGAATAGATGAATTAATTAAACAAGGTTTTGAGGCGTTCTGCCTACACGACACCAAAGGAAAGATATACCCATGAAAAATAAACTAACACAACAAGAGATTACAGACATATCTGCAAAAGTTAAGAAGTACGTGATGTTCGAATTTAATCTAGATTTAAATTCAAAGAGCAGGAAGATGGAGTATATAGACGCAAGATCAATATACTATAAGATATTATATGACTTCTACAGCATGACATATGAAGAGATAGCATCTACTGTTGATAAGACGCATGCTACAGTACTCGGATCTGTATACAACTTTAGGTACCATATAGAGCCTGATAACATTAAAAGACAGAAGTACTTAAAGATACTTCTAGCACTTAATTTGATATCAGAAGACGAGAAGGAGTACATGAACTTATCTAATAAAAACGCGAAGCTATCTAAACTTTATAGGTTAGTAAGCAGAGTTCCAGAGGATAAGGTTGACTTTTTTTACGAAAAGATACACACATTGTTAGAATATTGCTAATAAATGTTAGTAAGTTATTTACATTTGTTTAAATATATAAGATAATTTTACAAACAAAAAACTATTATGGAAAATATTCAACAGATTATCAAGGACATAAATGATCAGACCGATGCAATTTATGAGGGAATGTGTGATTCAGAAAAACAAGAGGTACTAGACGCTATAAACGAATTAAGAAAAATTTTAAAATATATTGAAAATGAAATCAATTAAAAAGGGACAACAGTACAGATGTATTAAGGACTACATAATGAATGATGGTACGCTAGCGTATAAGTCCGGATGGACATATGAGGCCACTGGAAAAAATATACTACCTTCTTTGTTTGACCCTACGCATCAGATGGATAAGTCAGATGATTTTAAAGATCACTTTAAGAGAGTAAAAAATAACCCAGAGGCCTATATACAGAACATTCCTGTTATATTTGAAACTGTAAAGACAGACTCTATTGTTGAGTCAGTAATCAAAAAGTTTAAGAGTAGATCTGATGTGGGTATTAAAAAATATGGTACCACTCTAGATAGAAAAGACATTAACTTCGACGGATGGGCTGAGCACTTACAGCAAGAGCTTATGGATGGAATACTTTATCTTGAAAGACTAAGAAATGAAAAATAGTGTCGAGTTATTAGGTTACTACGGATCAGATGAGGTTCATGCTCAGTCAGCATGGACATCTACATCAAGAGAGTTAACAGAAGATAAGATAGGAAGAGTTCCTAAATTATTATTTATGCTTGCTTCAGAAGGTCACCATACGCCATTTGAAAAAAGTCAACTTCACTTTTTAGTTAATGTTGATCAAGCTACTCATATTCATTTATTGAAGCACCGTATCGGAGTTCAAATTAACGGAGAAAGTGCTAGGTATAAAGAATTAAAAGAGGATAAGACGTATATTCCTGAAGATTGGTTTGGCGCTGAGATGAGTGATAACGTAGTTACATGGGCTGAAGCATTACAAAAATTCACTAATGAGGCAAATTACTTATATCATCAATCATTAAATGAATTGACCCCGGTGCTTGGTAGAAAAAGAGCTAAAGAGTCAGCGCGTTTCTTTAAGACAATGAATTCTCAAATTACCTTAGATATTTCATTTAATTGGAGAAGCTTTGCTCACTTTCAAGGACTAAGAAACTCAGAGCATGCTCAAGTTGAGGTTAGAGAATTAGCTCAGAACATGTTAGATATCGTAAAAAATATTGAAGGGAATCCATTTGAACATACATTAAAAGCGTTTAATTTATGAGTGATATAACTATGTGTAAACCAAAATGCTGTGATCTATACAGTAATTGTTATAGATATATAACAGAACCGCACTCTATTATGCAGTCATATTTTATTGACGAGCCTTACGATAAAAAAACTAAAACATGTGATTACTACTATGAAACAAAGTCCACTACAAAGAATATACAGGGTGATGAGCTATTACTACAAGATGGGCCACAACTCTGAGAGAGTAAATAAAGTTTATAAAAACATTTTAAAACAAAAATATGGCAAAGAACAAGTATCCTAATGAAATGATAGTTATGGTTAACGATCTAGTTACCGGAGGACTATCAGTTACTAAAGCAGTAAAGAGGGCATGTGCATCATTCGGAATAGAGTTTACAGACGGAGTGAGACGTACGTTTCATGACGTGGTAAACAGGTCCGATACTAATCAGTACAAGAATGAGGTACAACTATCAGCGATGAAGTCTGACGGAACTATAATGAATATCGAGGAGTACTGCGTGTACTATGGTATACCATTTGAGCAGGCTAGAACGTATAAGCTAGTTACCCATACGGGAACTCCTTACTACAATATTGCTAGTAACATTCTAAAGAATGATGACATTAATAAGTTCTTTGATGATCTACTTAAGGATCTATCAGAACTTCCTAACAAGCCTTCCACTATAGTAAGACAGCGTCCAGTAGATAATGAAACTTATTTATTAGTTGTTGATCCAGCTGACTGTCATATTGGTAAGTTATCCATGAGCTTTGAGACTGGAGAGGATTATAATAATCAGATCGCAGTCAAAAGAGTTAAGGAGGGAGTGGACGGAATTATAGAGAAGACTAAAGGATTTAATATCGATAAGGTATTATTTATCGGAGGTAACGACATACTTCACATTGATACGCCAAAAAGAACAACAACATCAGGAACGCCTCAGGACACAGATGGAATGTGGTACAGTAACTTCTTAATCGCTAAGGAACTATACATAGATGTTCTTACTAGATTAATTCAAGTAGCTGATGTTCACTTTGTTTTCAATCCTTCTAACCACGACTTTACTCACGGATTCTTTTTGGCTAACGTTATTGAGACGTACTTCAAGGACTGCAAAAACATTACGTTCGACTGTGATATTAAGCATAGAAAGTACTTCAGGTACTACGACAACTTAATTGGAACAAGTCATGGTGACGGAGCTAAGACTCAAGACTTACCGCTACTTATGGCTCAGGAAAGTCCAGAATGGAGCAGTACTAAGCATAGATACATTTATACTCATCACGTGCATCATAAGACGTCTAAAGACTTTATTGGAGTAACTGTTGAGAGTATGAGAAGTCCAAGTAGCGCAGATGGTTGGCATCATCGTCAAGGCTACCAACATGCTGCAAAGGCAATTGAAGGCTTTTTGCATTCTAAAGAACACGGACAAATAGCACGAATTACACATTTATTTATTACTATTGTAGGTATTTTTATTTATCTTTAATAAAAAATATATGAAGGTATGTAGTAAATGTAAAATTGAGAAGGATTTATCCGAATACCACAAGAGGACTAATAGGTCATGTGGTGTTCGGTCTCAATGTAAAAAATGTTGTAGCGAAAGTTATAAAAATCCAAATAGAAGAGAAAATTACAATCGTGATTACAATTTAAAAAAATACGGATTAAATTTTGACGATTACAATAAGCTATTTATAGAGCAAAATGGGTGTTGTAAAATATGTAATCGACACGTGTCAGAATTTAATAAAGGAAGAAAGAAAGTATTATGTGTTGATCATTGCCATACAACTAATTTAGTAAGAGGTTTACTGTGTGATAAATGTAATAGAGGCCTTGGATTGTTTAATGATAATATTGAAATTTTAAAAAAAGCTATACAATATTTAGCATGAAACATAAATTAAACAGTAAGTTAAGAAAAAGATTTCTAGTAGACTACTTTGACGACAGGGTAGTCTTATTAGATCTCAACACATTCAATGTACACTACGCCACATGTACAAGAGACGCGCTTTACCTTATGTTAATTCAAACTAACGATAAGGAATCATTAAAAAAAATAATCAAGAAAAAGAACTGGACAGCCAGTCATCTAAGAAGAACATGAAACAAACATATAGATTACTAGAAACAAATGTAGAGGAATGGGCAGAGGATAAAGGAATATTCTCTAAAGGAAATCCAACCGCTCAGGCACTTAAGACGATAGAAGAGTCTAACGAATTGCTAGACGCTATAGACAAAGAGGATAGAGCAGAGATAGTAGACGCTCTAGGCGATATTTTAGTCACGATTATTATTCAGGCAAAAATGCAAAACTTAGATTTACTTGAGTGTTTACAATCTGCATACAATGTAATTAGTAAGCGATCAGGAGTTATGATTGAAGGACAGTTCATAAAAGATAAAGCCTCTAATTAGAGGCTTTTCTTAATTTCATTCTCATTCTATAAGCCTCTGGATTTTTAATCTTAAGCTCTTCGTCACTTAAAGGAATTTGTTTTATTTTCATGTCCTTGAAATTACCTGTGGCTATATTTCGAATTACATTTTTACCTACCTTAGATCTTCTCATTTCTGATCTAAGATCCTTAGGTAATGTTCCAAAGTACGTAGCGGCGTCGTAATCTTTTTTAAGATCTTGGTATAACTTCAATGTTTCTGAATTAGATTGCCTATAAGCCTTATCCAATTCTTCTTTAGTTATTTTCTTGTCTGAAAATTGACGTGCAGCTTTAGTGTAAATTTTTCTAGCTGAAAGTTCATTCTCTTTCATGTCGTATATCTTAAATGAAAACTGTTTTTTAAGATCAACATCTATAGCTTTATAACCTGTAAACTGTCCAGCCATCTCATTAAGCATGTCGTCCGATTCCGAAATTTTTCTAGCTGACGTTACGGATCCTGGTTCAAATGTTTTATAAACCCTAGAAAGAATAGCTTCCGACTTCTTTTCAAAACTATCATTCTCGTTATACAGCTCATTTCCATAAGCATCCTTATTTTCAGATATTTCAGTGAACATAGACTTAAGGATGTCAGGGTTAGTAAAAGGAGCCATAAGTTCCTTTAACCCATCTACAAATCCGTCTAGTAAATTATCTCCAGACATCATAGCATTAAGGGGTTTAACAATCCCTCCAAACGGATCAGATGCGCTGATATCTATATAGCTAAACTTACCATCACCTTGATTTTTAACTATTATGTTAGAATTTTTAGACCATGGGGCCACATATCTCTTAGCGTTCTCTTTTTCTTTATCCTCATCATCTCCAGTAACAGCACCGCCAATCAAGTACATTACCCCGTACTTAACAGCCTGAGAGGCTATTATACCTGCTAGTCTTTGAGCCCCAATCTTTCTTATTTCCGGATTACTTGACTTTATCTCGTCTTTAGCTAGGTTAACAATGTTGTACGCTGTTCTTAAGGCCTCAGATTGAAACGAAACGAACGTGCCAACAACAGGGAAGGCTTTAATTAACTTAACGGCTCCAGGAACCCTTCCATAATTTGGAAGGTTGTTCTTTACTATTTCAGAAACCTCGTTAACTATTTCTTTTTGTTGATTAGCATCTAACTTTGAAAAATCTTTCTTGTAAATAGCCTTTGCGTATCTATTTTTTTCTGTTTCGTATGCAACGATTTTAAAGTAATCATCCTCGGCTTGATAAGCATTTTCAGCTAACGACATTCCTTTTTTACCGTAACGCTTAATAGTGTTTAATAACTTTTGTCCTTTGTTAAGGTTTTTATCAACCATCCTTCTATCAAAAGTTTTGTCAAAGTCAGGATCCTTAAACATATCCCTTAACTCACCAAGAACAGCACTCTGATCTACTATTCCAGCCTCAGTGTACTCCTTCATTTTTTCTCTAAGCTCTTTATCTGACTTATTTAAAAAGTCATTATAGATTACCTTAGCAGACTTTCTATACTCATCTGGTTTAAAATATCCGTTAGCTAACATAAAGGTTATGTTACCTGTTAAGTTTTTAAAGTGAGTACCTACAGACGCTATAGTCTTTAACCATTTTACAGATCCAAGGGCCTTCATGTAGTATTCATAAACGTTCTTCACGGGTTTTGATATCTCAAAAGGAAGTGCTACGTCTATACTGTTTAACAGACCGGCAGACTCTTTTAAAGAAGCTGCTATTTCTTTAGTGGTGTACATTCCATTTAATGGGTTCATTGTTTCACTACCCTCAGCAGCTATTTGAGTGTCAAATTCTTTAGGTCTATTGATATCGTCCTTTTCAAATAAAAACACTCCGGTACCGTTTTCTTTGACAGTATTTAAAAACTTAGCGTTACTTATTAAGGAAGCTATTTTAAAAATAGTTCTTGAATAGTTCTGAGCAGGATCTGTATATTCCCCCATTAACGCCCTAATTTCTAACGGAATATCTGTTTTTTGTTTAAGTATAGACACATCTTTAGAACCAGTCTTACCAGCAGAAATAAAAGACTCGGCACCTTCTCTATCTATAAGGTCGTTTATAGCTAAATCTACTTTATTCTCTAAGACAGAATCAACGTCTAATCCACTTTTATCAGCCTCCTTAATAGCTTCAGATAGTAACTGCTTTTTCAAGAAGTTTCTTGCTGCTTGAATAACTTCCTTGTCTACCTGTTCAGCCCAATCCTTTTTATCGAATACTTCGTATGAACGAGTCAAATACGATCCGATATTTTTTGTTATGTTATCAGCCTGATATTCATCAACAGCTCCAGACTTTATAAGCATTTCTGATAAGTTATCAATATGGTTCCTCATGTCAGAACCTATAAAAATAAACTCATCCGGCAATTCAACTTCTTCTCCTCTGATAAACTTATCGAAGTCAGAGATTAATTTATCCTTATCTCCTTTATAATTCTTTAATGCATTGTCAAAGTCTTTTACTAAGTAAGCCGCTTGTTTAGATTGAGTTTTTATACCAGACTCAATTCCTTCTTTAGCTATAAAAACAGACTTAGGCAAGAACGCTCTAGCCGAAGTAAACCTTCTTTTTACTGAGTCTAAAAACGTAATAACATTGTTTCTGCCTTCTCTAGTAAAAACATCTTCTGCCTTTTGACCTTGAACAGCCTTATCTTTACTGTATTTTAATAACGCATCTGTAATTTGTTTTACGGTAAACCCTTTAGATTGCAGGTAAGTTGAAATAGCCTTATCAGTTTTACCAGCGTCCTTAGCTTTTTTTATAGCGCTTAGTAATGGAGATTGAGTTTGTTTTCTTTTTGCTATCTCTCTGATAACACCTGTTTCAGCTGCAATTATTTTTGTTTGCTGAGATTTAGTTTTATCTTCTCTACCCTCTACTAAGTCTTTATATTTAGCTTTTAATTCATCAGGCATTATATCCCATGAATTTATTTTTTTATCAGGCACCCCTATTACTTCTCCTAAAATAGAGGTTTCGTAAGTAGAGTGAATAGCTTTACCTCCTAGTCCTGTAGGCTTTCCAACCAACATAATATCATTTTGAGAGAAATTATTATCTTTATAAAATCCATCTCTCAATTCATTGTAATCCACAAAAGCATTATATGAATTTAATAATTCTTTTAAAGAACCTTTAGGCATTGTCTTAGAGCTTCCGACTTTATTTATAGCAATTAAAAAAGGTTTTCTTTTAGAACTACTAGATAATTCGTCAAAAGAACTTACGCTATTTAACGCATCTTTTATTACCTTTAATTCATTAGTCTCTTTACTAAAGTTGTTTATAGATTTTTTAAATTCATCAAAACTAGAAGTGCTATTTATTCTAGAAGCAGTTAAATCTAAAACCCTTTTATTAAATAGCTTTGCTTTCTCAGGAGATCCGCTTATAAAAAATATGTAGTCAGAATTATTTATTTGAGACTGAAGTGTTTTTTCCGACAAACCGCTAGCCCATAATGCATTATTATCTCTGTTTGCAGGATCTAATGCAAACGAAGGTCCAGCATCTAAATAATGTTCTCCATCTATTACAGCATCGTAATAATTACCTCTACCAAGTTGGTCTGCCATCCAGAACCAGACTTTTTGTCCTTTATCTGATATTTCATTTATTAACTTATCTATGTCTATGATATCAGATTGTTTTACAAATGAAAGCTTATGTTCTCCTACTTTTACAGGAGATCCGGATTTAGACTGTCTAATTTCTGTAGGTTCTGATATATAAGTAGAAGCGCCATATTTTAAAGCTTTCACATCAGTTTCAGTAATAACCTCCCCAGTAGAAACCTTACCAGAAATTGCGTTTAATAGATCAACAACTTCATTATCAGTAAATTGTTTTAGTCCAAATAATTTAGCTATCTCATCTAACCACTGCTTAATCAAGTTTTTGTTTGGTTTAGATAACGACTCGTAATTGTCGGCTAAGTATCCTACAAGTTCAGCTAACTTTTCTTCATTCCAAAGTTCTTTTTGGTCGTCATATCCATTCTCTACAAACTCCTGTAACTTAACTTTTAATTCAGGAGACACAGACTTCGTTACGGAGTTGATCATATTTAACGTTACCTTAGCGGCGTTAATATCAGTCTTTACTGCGTTTAAAAGTATAGCATGGAACACCTCATGAGCCACGGTTCTACCGTTAGCTTTACTAGGGTTTATATGTATTTTATTCCCTATAAACGCACCGTTACTTTTAACTTCGTTATCAATCTCACCTACAGACTCGGCATATAAATCTTCGTTGTCATAAAGTACCACGTCTACTTTAGGAAGTATTTTAGATAACGCTATTTTTGCTTTTGAAACCAGTGTAGGCATGTCTTTTGATATAGCAACATCTTCACTCTCATCAAAAAATTTAGTTAAATCTTCAGAGTCTTTAACGTTTTGTTTTGCCTGGTCAACAAATGAATCTCTGTAAGCCATAGCTTCGTCATAATCATCAAATGTTTTTTCTTCAATATCCAACTCATTATTAGGATCGTAAACCATAGCAACTACATCAGGCGTCCCATGTTTTTCTTTATTCCATCCCTGTAAATCACCAGCATACTCCTCGTTAAAAGGAACCCTAGAAACAATTTTAAAACCGGCCTTCTCGTATTGTTTAGTAAGGTATCCGTCAAAATTATCCAACTTAATACCACCTGCATCCACGGCTTTACTTAGTAAGTCCTGAGCGACTCCTTTAGTTTTAGACGTTAATTTCTTAAACAATCCAGCTATATCACCATCAGGTTTAACCAGTGCAGATCCATCTTCAGTGTCTATAATAGTTCCTTTAGCAGCATCCTCAGGAGATACCTCACTTACAGACCAATATGCTTCAGGATCAGACTCTTTTGTTTTAGTAAGTTCTTCAACGTACGCCTGTGGTGTAACTTCAGTAGTAGGCGATACTGTTTCTTCAACAGTAGTTTCTACCTCTGTAGCTTCAACAGGAGTAACTTCTTCTATTTTTTGCTTTTGTTCTGTAGTGACTCTATTTTCAACATAAGTTCCGTCTAATATAGAGTTTTTTAATTGAACATTCTCTATAGCTTGATTTTTTAAATCAGACAATAGTATAGACTTAGTTTCATCAGTTATATCTTCAGATTCATTTATTTCTTTAGCTTTAGACTTTAAAGAGTCTATAGTATTGGTAGCAGATATAAGTTTATCTTTTACCTCTGAGCTAAGAGAATCTATTTTAGAAATATCTTCCTGTACGTACTTTTCATTTTCAAGTACTAACTTCTCTATTTTAGAATTTATCTCTTGTTTTATTTCTGGAGATATATTTTGATTTTCTAACTGTGATTGAAGGTCAAATATGTTTTTTATATTTTCTTTTATTTTTTTTTGATCCTGATAGTTTATAGTATTTTTTATACCTGTCAAACCAGTTCCAAAAACCGCACCTCCAAAAGTACCTCCTAAAAAAGCGTCAGATCCGCCTTCAAACACGTTATAATCAATCGGTTTTACTCCAGTAGCAACATCAATTGAATTTTCAGCCACAAGGCTACTCCATTCTTCTATACCCTCACCTAATGTAGATGCAGTAAGCGGATTTTTTTCTAATGCAGATTTATAATATTTCTGTAACCCGTCTTTTAGTATTGATAAAGCTTTAGGCTTTCCTTCTCTAGCAACTAATGCTTTTGCTGCAGAACCAATACTTGCAGATCCTAAAGTTTCAGTCGCTGCCTGTGCAAAACCAGTTGCTAATGAATTGGCTACCCTAGCATTTGTAGATAACTCAGGATGATCTTTTTTTAACTGTTCATTTTTATTTGCTCCAAATATCATTGTAGATGTAGCAAGTATTTGAGGAGCTTTAGCGTAAGCTCCACCAACCATTATAGCAGCTGTAGTGGGTAATGACTCTGCAAAACTAGATGTTAATTGATCAAATCCAGCTCCATAATTTCCATTAACAAAAGAATCGTATACTCCTTGAGAATATTGTTGATCTAATTCTTTAGATTTAGCGCTTAATTCAGAAACTTGAGACGAATAATAGTCTTTAACTGAGTTATGAATATTCATATTTTTTTTAAAAGACTCTGAGTCGGCCTTTAAAGAAGGTATGTCAAATATGCTAGCAATAGCATTTTGAGGAGCAGCTGCTACTTCATAAATTAATTCAGGTACAGACGCTATGTCAACACCTAGTTGAGAAGATCCGGTAGCTATTTTATCTACTAGCTTAGATCCTATATTTCTATACTCTTTAGGTTTGAATTTAGCATTTTTTATTTTTGCTTGAATTTCTTTGTTTATTATAGGCTGTTTTTTTGGCGCCTGTTTTAACGCCTCCTCGGCAGTAATATCTACGCCAAGTGTGCGCATTTTAGGTTGCTCTCCATTTGAAATAACCGATTCCTGTTGAGGTATCTGTTGATCTATAACCAACGAAGTATACGCATCCTTTGGCTGTGAATTTGATCCCCACACTTCTTCTTGAGAAGTAGGTTGAGACGATTCTTTTTTTTTTACTTCACCACTTGAACCGTATTTATCTTTAAAGTCTTCGACAACAAACTTAATGTTACTTTCTGATTCTTTATTGCTGATCATTTTTTGAACTATACCGTCTAGTTTAGCTCTGTCTTGTTGCGATAATATTTTGTTATCTGGCATAATTTAGTAATTATATTTAGATCTAAGATTTTCTGTTGATGCAGTGCTTTTGCCTTTTGAAGGAGTAAATCCTAAAGTTTGTTTAGCTGATTCAATATTTTCAAACCCTCCACCAACAAAACGAAGTCTTTCGTTAATATTATTCCTGTCTTTATCTTCATAAACAGTTACGGTTTCTTTATTTTTATAACTGGTTCTATTTCCAGAATCAAAGTCTTCATATCCGCTAGTTCCGTTATATTTAGTATACGTAACAAATAACTTACCGTTACTAATACCAACCCTATTAACTTGTTCTACCACTCCAGGAGCTCTTTTAATAGTAACACCAGACACAGGTACAACCTTACCTATAGTCCTATCTTTTGTGTTTATATAAGACGGTTCTCCAATAAATGGAACCTTACTCATGTCTTTAGGTTTTCCACCGCCACTACTAGGAGCAAATCCATGCCAAGTCCCCTCTTGCTGTTTTAAGGTTTGATTTATCTTAGCAAGTATAGCATTTTTAACTATATTTTCAGACTCTTTCACTTGTTCTTCAGTAAGAACAGGTATATTAACACCTGTAGACAAATCCTTTTTAACAACTATACTGTCCTTATCTTTAGCATTAGGATCTGAAGTTAAGGTATAAGAACTGCCAGCTCTATCGCCTAGTATACTGGCCTGTTTAGTTGGATTTGACGCTATAGAAGCGGCAGTTTCATCTAAGAATTTTTTAAACTCAGGCTTAGATTGAATATTGTCAATTGTCCATATACCTCCAGCTGGTGGATTTTTAAGTATATACTCATACTTTCCTATATCCTTAGATCTCTTATCTGCCTCTGCTAGATAATCAAATTTTAACGGCATATCGGCCTGAGATAGCATCCATCTAGGACTGTCTAACTTTGACATATCAGCCTTACCGTTAGCGTCCATTGGAGCCACGTACATTAAACCTGTTGCTGGATCAACGTAAGGAATCTTATTTTTCAAGTCTAAAGAATTTCCTAGCTGACCCATATTGTAATCTGCTAAAAATGAAGTTTTACCTTCCTCAGATAACTTAGCGTACTCCTCTTGTATCTTAGCTACGCTTTTACCTAAGGCATCAAATTCACTAAATCCAGTGCTAATGTTTTGCTTTATAATGTTATACTGCTTTGCATTTATTTTACCAGAGGTGTATAACTTGTAAGCGTCATTATTTATCTCCTTAGCCTTATAAATGCTATTAGTTAAAAACCCGTTAACATCTTGACTTCTACTTAAACTTATTTTGTTTAACTCCTTGTTAAGATCTGCGTTTTCCTTAGATTGTTTATCTCTAGCGGCTTGTCGTTGCTGTTCTTGTTGTATTATAGTATCCTGAACATCAGTAATAACAGAACCCCAATCAAGTGTTGGGTTAGCTTTTACATTGGCTGGATTTACGTATCCTAAAAATTCCGGCATAATTTATTTATTTATTTATTTTTAATTAACCAGGCATTCTAAAGCCAGCTAGAACATTGTTAGTACTTCCTAATAATTGAGATTCCATGCTTGGATTTGCTAATGACCCCCAACTATATTGTTTATATAATGGATTTAAAGATCCAGATGTAGCCGATTGTAATTGAGATGCTACGTTAGGTCCTGAACTTACAATTCCAGAAGGTGTCAAAACGGTAGACATATCAGTATTGTTAGAATTTATATCTGTTTTAGAATACTCAGGTATCATTCCGGTAAGGCCGGTTAGTAATTTACCTCCAGCAGCTAATGTACCTTGCTGTTGCTGTAGTGCAGCGGCTCTTGCTGCTGCTGATGCTTGTTGTGCTCCAGCTAATCTTTGACCTTCAAGCGCTGCTAATTGATCAGCATTTTGCCCAGCCTCGTTTGCTTGTAACTTACCTAAATTAAATAAGTCTTGACCTAACGCCTCTCTTGTTTTAGCTTCCTGTTCTGCCGCTACAGCCTGAACTTTACCAACTCCACCAAGCAATAATCTAGGATCACCTTCTTGAAGAGCAGACATGGCTTGTTGTTGCTGAGCTGTAGTTTCTTTAAACTCTCTATCGTATGCTTGCATAGGAACCTGTAAAGCCTCGAAAAAGTTCTGGCCTAATAATCGTTCTTGTTCTGCCGCTGCTTTTTCAGCCTCTCTATCAGCTGCTCTTTGTAGTTCTTTTTGCTTACTAGCCTCAACTAGCCCAGTAGCTATATTCGCCGCTCCTAAACCAAGTGATACCCAAGGCATCGCTGCACTTGCCGCCCCTGCCAAACCACCTCCTGCGCTTGCTACTCCTGTAGCTCCTGCTGCTGCTTGTCCCATAACTATATTTTTTTTACGTATTCGTTAATATTTTCTCCTGACAATAAATAACCATTATCAGTAAATGTTTTCTTTAATATAGGAGTTCCGCTTACAGTCATTATAAACTTTCTGCCAGAATCCTTTAAGTATTGTTCTGTATAATTTAATAAAAACCCTAACGACCCAGAACGTAAGTTTTTGGTACTGTATCGGTTTCCAGTAATAAACCCTATCCAACATACATCAGAATCACTTAAATAAACAGGAACAGAATATAAATCAACTCCATCATTACTTACGACAAATATATTATTTGGTAGCATATCTATATTCATTATTGGAAATTTCCAGTCCGTCCACCACTTACATAATGTGTCGTAAAAATCATGCTTATTCTCTATTCTACAGGAAAACATTTTTTTTACAAAGATAACAAAATTATGGGTAACTTTTAAAAATACTACTCCCTACTGAAAACAATTCCACTCTTGATGTATTATCATTCTCTAGCTCAAATTGCATATAGTATCCTGTAGCGCCGTACGACTCCGCTGTGCTGTTTTTTATACACAATATATAGTCTGATACCGAAGGAATATTTCCACCTATTACAGTAGTATTTATAGTAATTGAATTTGCTGACAATGCTGTAATGGTACCTAACTTTAGTAATGATCCTGAGTTATTCTTGTATGCAATATCTCCAACACTTATAATACTTCCTATATTAAAAGGAAATGTAACTACAGTTGCAGAAGGAATAGAAGAGTTAACTAATGTGGTCCCCCCAATACCTTGAGCTGATCTCATAGATAAGTCAATGTCGTTCTCGTATCTTCTTATATGTGCAAAGTAATCACCTTCCTTTAAAGAAAAGTATGACTTGTCTACAAATCCAGTTGCCATGTCTGTTATAACCTCACACTTCCAAGAATCATCACTATTTAATGATATAGTCTTAAAGTTTTTAACTGATCCAGATTCTATATTAAATACACCTGTTATTTTTGAATTGTACTGAACTCCATAGAAGTTATTTCTAAGTGAATTAGAGTTGTGTCTATATAAATTTCCATTCTTAAATGTATAGAAATAAGAATTCATACCAATCATTTTTTCAGGTATAAATGAAAAGAATGATGTCCATCCTTTTGAATCTTCGCTAAATGATAATGTATATTCCATATTACGCTAAACAAGCACCTAAATTAGTTATTGAAGCTGATCCACAAGTTATTGTAGGGGTACTTTGAGCACATACGTACTCAGTTACACTTGTTGAAAAACTAGCTCCAATCTGTAATATACCATTACAATCAGTATATGAGTAATTAACATATCCTTCACACCCTGGTCCATCACTCATCGCTACCATTTCGTAGTTAAAACAATCAACAGGAGGTGTAGAGCAAGATTCGATAGGAAGTAATAATCCTTCGAACTGTTGTCTATAATTACCTCCAAAAGAATAGTATCCATCAGGAGCTTTATCAGTTAATGATGTATTTGTCCATACAGCTGTAGCTGTTGAAAAATCCGCTGTATCTATGTAATATGTTCCGCTAGTTGCCATATATTTTTATTTTTTATTTGTTAAGAACAGTAACCAGAATTTATTACAACCCCATCAGTACCTACATACGCCCATGCATACGTTGGTCCAGGAGTAATTGTGTATCCGTAATATACAGCAACTGGCCACGTAGTAGGAGTTGTTAATTCTGGATCATTATATATTGTATCTCCTGTATTTAAATAACTACTTGTTGAGTATCTAGTAGTTAATAATACAGATGGTTCGCCAGTAACAATATCTGCACAAGCTTCTAATTGAGTGTCAGTTCCAAAATTTATCATTGTTATAGCTGTAGATAAGCACTCAGTACACGCTAAAGCGCTATCTGTAGCATCGTAACACAACTCAACAGAGTAATGAGGTACTTCTCCACACAACTCACATGCTGCAAATCTACTTATAGCATCATAACATAAATCTACGCTATAAGTATTTGTCAAGTCCCAAACAAGATATAAGTATTGATATCCACTAGGGTTATTATATGTAAATGAAGATTGATACTTCCCTGTGACAGGATTTAATATTGGAGTAGCTTCATTAAGAAGCGGTCTTAAAGTATTTATTTGAGAATCTGTATATAATGTATTAGAAACTAAATACTTAAACGAATTAGCTAATGGATCAAAATTAAAACTATCTGTGCTATACTTTTCAGACTGCATACTAATAACACTTCCAATAGCAGGAATTACACCTACAGATGGTTGAGCTGTATAAGAATCATAAAGTGATACTCCATCACTTTCTAAAGATATAAAATCAATATTTGTCGGACTGGTATATCCATTTAACGTCCAATTGTAATTATTATGTATAGTCTCTCCTTCATTAGATGGAGAGTTAATTACAATTCTAATAACTGTTATAGGGTCTGCTACCACACAATTAGAAATAAATACATAAGTAGCTTCATCCGGTGTAATAGTAACTGTTGCAAATGTAGGGTTTACTTTTGATTTATTAAATGTTAATGTGCCAGAACCAGCTACCGATTCATTTATTACTATTTCTCCATCATACTCTACAATTACATACGCTCCTCCATTTTCAAAATTATAGTCAAAAGAAGCTTCTCCAATTACGTTACCAAATTCTAAGTTAAATAATAATTCACTATTTGCAGTATCTTGAGATATAGTAAATCCACATTCTAAAATATCTATAGGAGCAGGAAGTTTATTGTCTGTTATAGATAATACATACTCTTTCAAGTACGGATCATAACCTCCTAATTTTTGATAGTTAACTTTATCTTTAAACTCGTTTCTAAACCATCCATTCATTCCTAATTTAGATATAGGTACTAAGGCATCCGATTGAGTAGATCCTCCTTTTAAATTTATTACAGAAGTTCTTTTAGTGTCTGTAAAATAAATATCCTCTCCCCACGCAGCAAAACTAGCAGCATCGTTACTAATTCCGTACTCCTCTATTCTAGTTATCTGAGTTCCAAGCACCTCAGGAACAGATGTAATAGCTCCGCCACCTGCTGCATCAGAAAGCAAATTCTTCTCTACAAGTACGTAAGATATCTTATCTTCTTGTAACGTCAGTACGTCTTTTTTTCTTCCGTGAAGTATGTTAATTGGACCAAATGATTTTTCACAGTCCTTGAAGTTAGCTAACGCTAAGTTGAATTCGTTTAACTTATTAACGTTAGTTTCTTCATTGTATATTCCACTATATGTTATTCCAGCATATCTATGAGCTTCTTTAAAGTCTTCTTGAGATACAGCAGTAACCCTGCTTCCAAGATAGAACGGAGCTCCAGTTAACGAATCTCCTATCTTATAACTTTCAACTCCATTACCAAATGTAAAGCAATCGAAGAAATTTAAATCTACTGTAGCTGGCGATCCAGAAGATTGATTAGCTACATTACCTTGATGATATCCATTAACAATATCAAATGATTTACTTCCTTCAAAGTAAGTTTCTCCATTAGCCTCTGCGGCCTCTGTCTCAAATACCATTATTGATTCAGCTCTTTGAACTTGAATCTGACAGAAAACTCTAGATACTCTTCTATCTACACCTCCGCAATTAGGAGTTCCACTTTTTATTACGAAGAATAATCTTCCATTGGTAGCGTCCTCTTGAAATTCGTATTGATTTTCACCGGGTATAGCTGTTATATCTCCAGTATAAGGTTGTATTGTAGGATTAAATTCGTTAGTGTTTACAGTAGCATCTCCTCCGGTTGAATTTCCAGATGTTAAGTCAATATGATCATTAATTATAAAATCATACAAACTGGTATAATCTTGAGATGCTGTAAATGATTTATCAAAAGTATATGTTCTTTCCCCACATCCTTCTCCTCTTGATCTTCTAGTTAACTTGAAATTAATATTTATTAAACTCCCGGCAGGTATGTCATACGGTATAAATTCCAACTCTCCTGGATCTCCAAATAAAGGATTGTTTATATAACACGGATAAGAAAGATTAGCATAACTTCCGGCCTCACTTATTTCGCCTTCGTCTATAAATGAGTTTTCAGTATAGTTGGCAGAGAAATTAGAAGGTTTAAGCTTCATATATAATCCAGCCGGCTCTACAATGTCTTCTCCTGATTGATTTACATTATCAATTATAAAATCCTTTCCTTTTGCTTCTAAAGCAAGAACTTTTGTTTTAACTAAACTATCTAGTGCTCCATTAGAATCTGCCTTTACAATTAACGTAGAGTTTTCTTGAACCTTACTTCTATTGTCCCCTTCTAGTTTAAACCAAGTAAATCCAGAATCTTCTTGAAAGTATATATTAGAATATACTACTTGATATTGACTCTTAGATGGTTTAACTACAAATTTATATTTAGTAGCCCAGTATGGTGCTATATTATTTATATTAGCTCTGATGTAGTTTTTAGTATCTGAATTGTATGCTGGTACAAACACTGTATTGTTAGTATCTACTAAAGCGGTAGAACTTCTTCCGTATTCATCCATATATACAATGGCTACTTCATAATCTCTATTGCTATGCAAACTTTGTTTTGATCCTAATTCAGAAAAAGTAGCAGATATTATAGCGCTTGAAAGATACTCATAGGCGTATACAAAAACTCCAGGAGATGTTTCATAACTGAATTTTAATGCAGGTATTTGAATACCTATCATATCAGATCCTAGAGCAGAAGATATAACAAATGACCCGTCTATACTTAATATTCCACTACCTACTTCATTCCATCCTGATTTTGTAACTATTTGACAGTTAAAGAAATCTGTTATTGAAGTACCTGCGCAAGCATTAGAGTAAACTTCGTGGGTAGATATTGCATCAATAAATTCTTGACTAGTAGCTAACTCATATACACTTCCGTAATCTTTCTGAATATTAAATACAAAATCATATTCAAAACTATTCTGAGGAGCGTCGGTATAAGACGAGTCTCCAGAATAAGAGTCGTGTTGTAGGTTTATTGATATTGACAAATAAGAACCACTAGAGAGCGACACGCCTGATAAGTCTATATTAAATTGTGAATTATTCACAGTCTTAGGTGTAGAAGAATCTATCGTATATACAGTTCCGTTTGTTAAATCAACAGGAAGTTCTAAAAATCCAACATCCTCAGAAATTAAACTTAAATCGTAATCAATATCTATAGAATTTCCATTCTCATCAGATATATTATATCCATCTACGTAGTTACCATACATTAATCTATTACCCATTGTTGTTTGGGCTTTAGCTAATCTAGGGACATTATCAAAAAGACGAAGTAACTCGCTCTCTGTAAGAGTTGTGTATATTTTTTTATTTGTAAATAATATTTGCTTAGTTGTATTATCAGCCCATCCCTCTTGTTTTTTATCGTACTTTTCTATTACATTTATTATGTTAGAATCTGAAAGTTTAAAACATAAGTCAACACCTATAACATTATCATTACCTGTGTCAAATGATATATTAACCGCATTGAAAACATTCTCCATACCCGAGTTTTCAAACGTAGAGTAATTTATAGAAAAATTTCCGGGCTCAAATGCTATGTCACTAAATTGAGATAAAGCACTATACTCTCCGTCTTTATACTTGTATCTATAAGCAAATGATATGAATTTGTCGGTTATGTAATTTTCTTCGTTTGGGACAAACAATAAAGATATATCCGGAGACGACATTGGAGGAGCAACTATTACAGATATATCACTCTCATCAATCTGATCTACTCCTAGAATTGGAGAAGGGTAATTTCTTTTTACATTTATCTTTCTTGGAGGATTTAAGTTATCCGTCCAAAACAATAAATCATCTATTAAATTAATACCAGTTACTAAATACTTCTCATCGAAATTAAGTACAGACTCTGAAATAATATGATAGTTAAGTAAATTCTTATCTGTGTTAAAAGACACAACCATGTCTACATCGTCAGACGTAACAAGCCAATATATAGTTTCATTAGACCCGTCCTCATAGGCGCCGATACATTTGGCATTAACAATAGGAAGTCCGTTATACTGTAGATTAGTAAGTTTAATATTACCCTTAGTATTCTCTACAGCACCGATACTATTATTTTCAGTAGATCCTATTCTGATATTTAACGCATCGATGTATTCCCCGGCAGGGATTACACGTTCGTCAAAATCTTTATTCATTCTACCTGAAGTGAAATTTACGTCAGTGTTTGCCATATATCTTACTTAATCCATTTATCACGACCTCTCATATTCATCAATAATCTACCTGGATGAATATTACTCAATCTTATTTTTGCGTTTCTTAGAAGTGCTGTTTTGTCTTTTTTAGCTCTATTAACTACGTATTCTTGCACTCCAACCTTAGCGTTCAATATTGCATACTTAATATATGCGTATATAAACTCTTCGGCCATCTTGTTTATGCTTACTTTAGTATCGTCACCATTCTGCATACCATCAGAAATGTACTCTAAAATACATAACTCTCCAGCCATACCTGATCCAAAGTTTATTACTCCAGATGCCTTGTCAATTCTATACGTAGGATTTACATTAGCGGTTTCTGTGTTTAAACCATAATTAGCCCCTATAGAGTAATCGAAGTACCAGTTCTGATCTATATTAACTCCCTCTCTTCCGGCATATAATCCGCTTCCAGGATACATAGTCTTTTGTTGATTTGTAACTCTATCATAATCTAAAATAGAAGTACCCTCAAGTACATTTCCATCCTGATCAAATAATACTCTACAGTTATTATCCTGTAAGTAGCTATTACTATAATTTGTTTGAATATTTTCAGTAAGCGGTCGTAATACACCATCCTTGTATAATGATATTCTAACGTAGTTTACATAGTCGTTAGGTAATATGAACTTAAGATCGTCACAGATACTAATTTCTAGAACCTTAATCTCCTTAAGAGCGTCGTAGTTTATTTCTTGAATTCCTCTTTTTGCGTGGAATAAAACATTATATTTCTGTACATTGTTTATTAACTTATCGTTACCAACATACATTAGCATAAAGTTATTTACAATATCATCTAAAGATATATACTGGTACGATCCCCAGTTCTCGTTTTCAGGTAAATTACCTGAATTCTCATAGTATTGATAACCAGTTAAATATGCCATTATTATCCTTGAGTTTGTTGATTTTTAACTTCTTCACTTGTTCCGAAAGAGAAAACATCTCCCTCTCTAATAGATATACCAGCAAACTGAAGTATCTTAGCTGTTAGTAAAGGCTCGTCTGACAAAGGCAATTCGAAGTCCTGGTAATCAGATGCCGATTGATTAAATAGCGGCTCTCCTCCTGATAACGAAGTATACGTCCACTTAGGATCTCTAGGGTATCTAATATACTGAGTACTAACGTTTGATGCTATTGTTGTTGGATATACCTTAATACTATCTCCCTCTAAAACATACGCTGGATAAAGTATTGACGGAGCTGTTAAATTAGAAGAAAGTAGGTTTAGTATCTTATCTTGTGATACCCTATCCACCTCTTTTGATCCATATCTTACAGTGTTCAGATAATAAAAGTCACTTGGTAAATTAAATACCGGACTTTGAAATGTTAGTGAAGCTGTTGAAGACAAGCTGTCAATAACCTCTTCTACGTTCTTAACTATATCTGCATATCCACTTCCAGACTGTCTAGCGTTCTGCTTTAGTATCCATGTGTTATACTGATAGAAGTAGTCTTCAAATATATCTAACTGCGCTTGTTTAGCGTACAAGTTAAAATCATCTGGAGTAATATACCCAAAATTATTCTTGTTAGCTACAGACAATACAGTATTTCTTACTGAGTTTATCATTCTTAAAAACTTTTTACAAAGATAATAAAAAAAAGCGCCCTGTAAAAGAGCGCCTTTAAACATAAAAAGAAAAGTAATTTACTCGATTTTATTCTCAAGTAATCTCAACACCTCAATACCTTCATCTGTCTGTAGATAAGAAGCTAATATATAAATATGATTTTCCCCGAAAGGTACCGTCAATAATTTTTTCTTGTTTTGTGGAAGATTAAAGTAGATATCTCTACCTTTATTCTTTAACTTTAATAAGTCATACTCAAAGAATTTAGCACATGTGTTACGTAACTGTAACATTGGATCATTCAACATCTCTAAGAACGACATTGGATAATTTCTTGCATAAACAAATACGTCACGCTTTAATTCAGCAGTAGACATTTTATCAATTTTAGATCCTAATAGAACTCTAGCTACAGCCTCTAAAGAGTCGATATCTAAATCTCTAGCTGCAATTTGAGCATCTAATTCACTCGTTAATTTTTCAATATCAGATGAAGCATCCTTTTCAGTGTTTACTTCTTCAAATACTTGGCCATTACCAGGGTGTAGTTCTAAAAAATATTGTAGTACTGGATTTGTTTTTGATACTTTTAATGCACCGTCTACAAATACAATAGGTTCTAAAATAGCGTTACCATCCTGTTCGTCTTCGAACGGGCTCTTTTGGTTAACTGCATATCTTAAAGGTCTGTTTGATTTTCCGTCGAAGTGTAGTAACGGAGATCTACGTGTGTTTCTTGATGCTAACATGTAAGATAGCGGAGTGTTTTTTTTCTTAAGTACGTACATCTTGTCTGTACTTGAAATTTGATTTGCCATTTGATAAGATTTTAAATTTAAAAAAATAACCAGGGCTGTTACACCCTGGTATATTGTTAACTATTTTCTAGTTCTCGAACAAGAAGAAGTTGTTAGCACCTAAAGTACATAAAGCTCTTTCTGACAAGAAGTGAACTTCCATAGCATCTAAGCTAGAAGTTTGTGCTCCACCAGCAGAACCAGTAATCCAAGTTTTGTAACGTCTGTCTTCAGTTTCAGAAGCTCTATAACGAACGTGTAAGAATGGACGTTTAGCGTTTTTACCAAGTACTTGATCGTAAACAGTAGTAGATCCAGCAGGAACTAATACACCATTGATAGCACCTCCAACAACTCCACCTCTAAGTGTAGCGTCGTTTAAGTATTTCCAGTCAGTTTTGTAGAAATCGTAACCTCTACGGAATCCTGTAAATCCTAAGTTTAATGCCATTTCTTTATCGTTGTCGAACAATCCGTAAGATGTTCCACCAGCTCCGTAAGAGTTTTGAGCAGCCAACATATCGTCGATATCAAAAGAGAATTGACGGTTGATGAACAATACGTTCTCTTCGATAGCTCCTTGCTTATCCAAACGTTGGATGATAGCATCAAAATCAGATAAAGCAGTTGGGTTACCACCTGACCATACGTTACCTCTTTGTCCTACAGCGTAGAATAAACCTTCTGATCCTTTGTTTCCAAAAGCAGTATTAGCTACAGCTCCAGAGTTAGCCTCAGCAGGAACAGCTTCGATCATAGACATTTCTAAGTAATCTTCGAAACGCAAACGAGTTTCGTGCTCAGATTTAATGTACCATAAGTATCCAGTAGCACCATTTTCAGTAGTTACTTCAACCCATCCGATTTGAGCCATGTCAGAACCAGAAACAGCGTATTTCTCTTTGATGATGATTGGGCTGTTTTCGAAGATATCGTCTTGAGCCTCTAAAGATTCAGTTTGACCTTCAGTTCCTTTTTTGAATTCAGAACCATAAACGAAAGCAGTAACAGTTGCAGTAGCAGCGAAAGACTGTCCAGCAGCTTCGTAGTAAGCTACATCAAAAGTACCAGTAGTGTAATCAACAGAAGTGATGATTGCTTTGTTTGAGTTAGCAGCAGCAGCATTATCTGATAAGAAAACTGTTTGCCCTGGTTTGAAAGCGATAGAACCTGTTAAAGCATCACTTACTGTAATTGTAGCAGTATCTCCACCTACAGCTGCGTCAGAAGCACAGTCAATGTATTTAGTGTGAAGACGACCTTGCTCTGCCCATTTGATAAGGTCTGAGTTAGACGGCATTTCAGCTCCTACTGCTCTTAAGAAAGATGCAACAGAACGATTTCCGTAACGCTCGAATTCTTTCTCGTAAGTATCAGGAAGATACTGATTCAAGAAGTCGAAATTTGTAATGTAGTTAGTGCTTAAAGTTTGTCTTGTAGCACTTGGTTGTAATGCAAACCCTGGGGTTGCTTGTACTGATCCAGCCATTTTGTTTTAGTTTT
>JACCEB011409115.1_pt1 | contig 64758 bp, 61 predicted proteins | sample 7454761 | NCBI WGS metagenome assembly JACCEB01 (sample SAMN15323454, study PRJNA562643) | freshwater metagenome | isolation source: river surface water | place: USA:Blue River Watershed | collected 2017-08-18 | reverse complement strand
CACTAGCAAAGCACCTGCACCATCACCGAACAAAATACACGTATTACGATCGGTATAATCCATAATTTTTGTTAAGGTTTCTGCACCAATAACAAGGATATGACGATATTTAGGACTATTTAATAACGCGGCTGCAACTTGTAAAGCATAGACAAAACCGGTACAAGCAGCATTAATGTCAAAGCAAGTGATGTCGCGATGATTAAGACCAAGGCGGGCTTGAACTACTGCTGCCATACTGGGTGAAGCAAAATCTGGGGTAATGGTAGCAACAATAATCGCATCGATCATTTCTTTATCAAATTTAGCCTTTTCAATGGCATTAAGGGCGGCTTGATAAGCTAAATCTGCTGTGGTTTCACCCTCAACTTTGTGACGTGTTTTAATACCAGTGTGCGTGAGAATCCATTCATCCGTGGTATCGACCATTTTTTCTAAATCCGCATTGGTAATTAAACCTTTGGGAACGTATTTACCAGTGCCGATGAGCTTAATTGTTAACTTATTTTCCATTCTTTTTCTCCAATGTTTGCTCTTCAAATACACCAAAGTCTCTAAATTTCTTTTCGCGGTTCTTTAATAATGTTGCAGGTGTCAATTTCAATAATTGCTTTAAATATTTTTGTAATAAAATTCTCAGTTGCGTTAAGGTAAAATTAACATCTTCATGAAAACCGCCTTTAGCTTCAGGAATAATGCCGTCGATAATACCAAAAGATAACAAATCATCTGCCGTTAATTTCATCAGTGCCGCGGCAGCTTTTGCTTTGGTTGAATCTTTGAATAAAATTGAAGCAAAACCTTCTGGAGAAATAATGGAATAGACACTATTTTCAAGCATTAATAATGTATCGGTTACACCAATCGCTAATGCTCCACCAGACCCACCTTCAGAGAGGACAATCCCAATCATCGGAGTTTGAATAGCGATCATCTCAAATAAATTATAGGCAATCGCTTGCGCTTGACCACGTTCTTCTGCACCGATGCCTGGATAGGCTCCAGGGGTATCAATGATAAAAATAATAGGACGATGAAATTTTTCTGCTTGTTTCATTAATCGTAAGGCTTTTCGATAACCTTCTGGATGAGGCATGCCAAAATTTCTCGCTATTTTTTCATCCGTGGATGAACCTTTTTCTTGTGCAATGATGGTGATTGATTGACCCATAAAGGTGGCTAAACCACCAATCAGAGATGAATCATCTCCAAATTGTCGATCACCGTGTAACTCAATAAAGTCAGGAAATAATTGTTTAATTAAAACAGAAGCCGTTGGTCGCTTTGGATGACGAGCAAGTCTAATTTTTTCCCAAACTTTTTCTTCGTTATTATTCACGTGGTTGTTCTCCATTGACGCCATGGAATCTTAATAATTGAATTAAGGATTGTTTTAGTTGTTTACGTTCGACAACAAGATCAACTTGACCATGCTTTAATTGAAAAGCCGCAGTTTGAAATCCTTCTGGTAAATCTTGTTGAATGGTTTGCTTAATTACACGCGCCCCGGCAAATCCAATTAAAGCGCCGTGTTCAGCAACAATCACATCACCAAGCGAAGCATAACTTGCTGCAACACCACCCGTGGTTGGATGGGTAAGAACAGAAATAAACAAGCCACCAAGTTGATCAAGTTTTTTGAGTGCAGCAGAGGTTTTCACCATTTGCATCAGTGATAAAATACCTTCTTGCATTCTAGCGCCGCCACTTGCAGAGAAAATAATTAAAGGTAAATGTTGTTGACCTGCATATTCAATCAAACGGGTAATTTTTTCACCGACAACAGAACCCATGGAACCCATCATAAAAAAGGAATCGAGAACCCCAATTGCCACCGGTAAGTTTTGAATAAGTGCACGACCAGATATAAACGCTTCAGGTTGTCCCGTACTTTTTTTAGAAACAGCTAATTTTTGATCATATTCAGGCATGGATAAAGGGTTTTTAGATGTTAGAGTGGCATCGATTTCAACAAAAGAGTTTTGATCGACGACCAATTGAATGCGATCTCTAGCATTTAAACGAAAATGAAATTGGCAATGAGGGCAAACTGATAGGTTTTCAACAAGTGCCTTTTGATAAATGGCAGAGTGACATTGTTCACACTCGATAAATAAACCATCTGGTATGTCAATTTGGTTTTTTGGAATGGGTTTCTCAGCAACTTTTAAGAAGGTGCGAAGTTTAGGTTTTTGTTTAGCAAAAATATCACTCATGCATGTCCTTAATTCTTTCTAAAAATCTTGCAACAAATCCGGTATCAACATTACCGGAAATAAATTCTTGTGTGTGTAGTAATGAATAATGGAATTCAATATTGGTGGTGATGCCATCGACCATGAATTGTTCGAGAGCAACGAGCATTTTTCGAATCGCTTCTTTTCGAGTTGGAGCATGGACAATCAATTTTGCAATCATGGAATCATAAAAGGGTGGTACTTCATATCCAGGATAAATATGGGTATCAATTCGTACACCAATACCTCCAGGCATGATTAATTGAGTGATTTTACCAGGGGCAGGTCTAAAGTTTGCTTTAACATCTTCAGCATTAATACGGCATTCAATTGCATGACCTGTTATTTTGATTTGACGTTGTGTGAAAGGTAATTTCTTACCCAAAGCAATTTTGATTTGTTCTTTCACAAGGTCAATACCGGTAATAAATTCGGTGACTGGATGTTCAACTTGAATCCGGGTATTCATTTCAATAAAATAATAATTTAAATTTTTATCGACAAGAAACTCGATGGTTCCAGCATTCACATAACCCACGGCTTTAGCTAGCTTAACCGCTGCTTCGCCCATTTTTTTACGCAATCGAGAATCAATAACGGGTGATGGTCCTTCTTCAACCATCTTTTGGTTTCGTCTTTGTAACGAGCAATCTCTTTCACCTAAATAAACACAGGAGCCAAAACTATCACATAAAATTTGGATTTCGATATGACGTGGATTTTCAATGTATTTTTCAACATAGAGATTTTTATCTCCAAAACTTGCTTCTGCTTCCATCGAAGTGCGATCAAAGACATCTCTAAATTCTTTTTCTGAGCGAATAATTGAAATACCGCGTCCACCACCACCTGAAGTGGCTTTAATCATGACGGGAAATCCTACTTTTTTAGCAATATTTAAACCTTCTTCAAGGTTTTCAACAATACCTTCTGAACCTTCGATAATGGGTACACCAGCTTTTCTAGCAATTACTTTTGCTGAAGCTTTATCACCAATTTGACGTATCGCGTTTGCAGAAGGACCTACGAACTTTAAACCACAACTTGCCACAATTTCAGCAAATTGTTCGTTTTCAGACAAAAACCCATAACCTGGGTGAATGAGAGTTGCACCCGTGGCAACTGCTGCGGAAATGACATTATTAATGTTAAGATAACTATTTTTTGACCTTGCTTCACCAATACAAATGGATTCATCGGCTAATTTTACTGCCATTGTATCGCGATCAGCTGTTGAATAAACTGCAACGGTTGGAATGGAAAGTTCCTTGCAGGCTCTAATGACCCGCACTGCAATCTCCCCGCGGTTGGCGACGAGAAGTTTTTCTGCCATATTTACTCCTGTGGTCGAAGTGAAATAACAACTTGGTTGAAACCAACCACGTCACCATTTTTACAATTAATTTTTTCAACCACTCCCGAGAATGGAGAAGCAATTTCATTCATTATTTTCATCGCTTCTACAATACAAACGGTTTGGCCCTTGTTCACACGCTGACCAATTTTAACGAATGGTTCAGATGTTGGTGAACTCGCAGCATAATAAGTTCCAACTAAAGGCGAGGTCACATCCTTTAGCAAAATATCTTCTGTGGGTTTGTTGGCAACGTTCGTCTGAGCTTTTGGATTTACATTAGGTGGTAAAATTTTAGGTTCATTTGTAACAACATTTTTTGGTTCTGAAACAAAGGTTTCTTTTAATTTCGAAAGGGAAAGTTTAAATGTCCCATCTTCGATGGTCATTGTCGTCAATTTAGACGACTCAAAATACTTGATTAAATCCTGAACCTTTTTAAAATCCATAAAGATTACTTAACTTTTGGTTTAATAAAGTTAACAATATCTCCGATTGTTTTGAGCTTTTGTGCTTCATCATCACCAATCTTAACTTTAAACGTATCTTCTAATTCCATAATCAATTCCACTGCATCAAGAGAGTCTACATTGAGATCTTCTCTTAATCGTGTGGTGGCATTAACTTTTTCTGGTTGAACTTTAAATTTCTTTGCAACAACTTCGCGAATTTTTTCTAAAACCATAGCAAGGTCTCCTTTAACGTATGCCCCTATGTTATCACTCCACTTAATTATGTCAAGTTTTCTAATTTCTTAAAAATTTCATACCATTTAGAATTTTAGGAACATGGATTTTGATTGAATGATGCTTGATATATGATAAAATAATCTAGAAAAGAGGTCTTTATGGCTAATATTAAGTCTCAAACCAAACGTATTCAAACCAATCTCAAGGCGGAAGAACATAATTTTACATTTAAGGCAAGTATGAGAACAGCGATGAAGAAAACTAAAGCTTTATTAGCTAAAAAAGATCTTCCAGGTGCCACATTAGCATTAAATCAAGCAATCAAACTCATTGATAAATCAGTTGCCCATGGTATTCAAAAATCTCAAACCGCTTCTAGACAAAAATCTAGATTAATGACTTTTTTTAATACTCAATCTAAGACATCAGCACAATAGTTTTGGTTAACTTTAACCTTAATTTGTTGTAAAATTATCTTAATGAAAACTAAATTAATTTCCCCTTCAAAAGATGGCTATTTCATGCCTGCTGAGTTTTCTAGTCATGACGGTACCCTCATGCTTATGCCACATCGTGGGGATGTTTGGCGTAACCAAGCCAAAGAAGCCCAAGAGGTTTTCATTAAAATTGCAAAAGAAATTTCCAAATTTGAACCTGTTTTTATTGGCGTTCATAGTTCTATTTGGAGTCAATTCGAAAAAACAAAGATTAAAAACATTACTTTTTTTCAAGTAGATTATGATGACGCATGGGTCAGAGACACAGGTCCAACCTTTGTTAAGAATAAATTAGGCGAGTTTAGAACCATTGATTGGGAATTCAATGCATATGGTGGTAAAGACTTTGGACTTTATGCTCCTTGGAATCTTGATGATGCCTTAGCTCAAAAATTATCATTACGTTATCAATTAGACAGTTATCGTACTGACTCTTTTGTCATGGAGGGTGGTGCCTTCCATGTGGATGGCGAAGGATTGGTTATGGCTACCGAATACAACCTCTTGCATAAAGGTAGAAATCCAAAATTAACCAAAAAACAAATCGAAACCAAACTTTTAGATATGTTAGGCGGTAAGAAAATGATTTGGTTACCTCGTGGAATCTATAATGATGAAACAAAAGAGCATGTTGATAATGTTGCCACCTTTATTGGTCCTGGACATGTTCTTGTTGCGGAAGCTGTTGATCCTCGAGACGCACAGCAACCTCTTTCACAAGCAACCTTGACAGCATTAAGAGCTCAAACTAATGTCGAAGATAAGCCATTAAAGATTACCACCGTGGTTATGCCCAAGGCGATCCATCGTACTTATTTTGAATCTGCAGGGCTAACCCCTACTTCATCAAGTAAAAATCGACCGATGAATGAAAGACTTGCTGCATCCTACCTTAACCTTTATTTTGTGAATGGTGCGGTGATTGTCCCTAAATTTAATCAAAAAACCGATGACATTGCCCTTCAACAACTCAAAGAAGCATTACCAGGCCGTAAAATTATCATGTTAGATACCAAAGAAGTTCTTTTAGGCGGTGGCAATATTCACTGTATTACGCAACAAATCCCTAAAGGGGTCTTATAGTCATGCGCCAAGTCACAGTTAGTGCCATTCAAATGGCAATGAGCGAAAATCATAAGCAAAATATTGAACTGGCCACTGAATTAGTCAAACAAGCAGCAAAGCGAGGCGCGAATATCATTTTGCTTCCAGAGCTATTTATGAGTAAATATTTTTGCCAAATTGAGAATTATGATCATTTTTCAATGGCAAAACCATTTGAAAACAATCCAGATTTACAATACTTTCAACAACTTGCAAAGTCTTTAAATGTTGTCCTTCCAATATCCTATTTTGAACGTGCTAATCAAGTTTTCTTTAATTCTATTGCGATTATCGATGCAGATGGTTCTATCCTAGGTCAATATCGAAAGATGCACATTCCAACCGGTGACTCTTATCAAGAAAAGTTTTATTTCACCCCTGGAGACACTCCTTTACAAGTCTTTAAAACTAAATTTGCAAACCTCGGTGTTGCGATTTGTTGGGATCAATGGTTTCCTGAAGTCGCTAGAATTTTAGCGCTTGAAGGAGCAGAATTACTCCTCTATCCAACGGCTATCGGTTCTGAACCAACCTTACCTATCGATTCTCAACCCCATTGGCAACATACGATGATGGGTCATGCGGCTGCTAACCTCACCCCTTTAATTGCTGCCAATCGCATTGGTAAAGAAACATATGGTGAACATCACATGACGTTTTATGGGACAAGTTTTATTACCAATTATGATGGTTCCATTCTTCAACAAATGGACCGTGTAAAAACTGGCTTTATTCAACAAACGTTTGATTTAGATGCAATTGACAAAATGCGTTACTCTTGGGGTGTATTCCGTGATCGTCGACCCAATATGTATCATCGCTTACTTAAGAAATAGGTTTGGTAAAATTAACCAACCACCAACTGAGGGCCTCCACTTTATCTTGGCGGCCTTTTTTAATGCGTTCATCAAGATGATCGAGACTTAGTAAAATTTGATGGATTCGTTTTAAGGGAAAACGTTTTTTTGCCTGAGACATTAATCGAATTCTAAACTCATGAATTTTTAAAGATTGACTAATTTTAAAAGTATCTAAACCTTGATCAAGTAAATAACAAACCTTAGCATAAAGTTGAAAGTGCTTCGCAAGCATACTGATCAAAACTGTTGGTTCAATTTGTAGCACCATGAAATCTTGATAAATTTTTAATGCCTGTTTAAGATTTTCTGCCATGATTTGATTCGTTAATTCAAACACATTATCCTCAAGATTAGGTTTGACTAATTGATCAATCGTTTTTTCCTCAATCGTCGAACCATAGACGATCAATTTTTGAATCTCTTGGTAGAGCCTATCGATGTCTGGATATGTCGAATCCATTAACTTGATTAAAGCTTTAGAAGCAATCGTCGCACCAAGCGATTTTATCCAATTTTGCGCAAGGATGAAAGCTTGATCTTTAGAGGGAATTTCAAGATGTTGCCATTGATGTGATTTGATGATCAATTTTGATAAGGTTAATCGTTCATCGATGTCACCTTGATATAAAAAGATGAGTTGAACATGAGCATCCTTTTGCTTTAGCAAATGCTCTAACATCTCTTCATCTTCTTTTTTTTGCAACGTTTGTTTACCCGTACTTTTACCAAAAAATGACCCTTGAGAAATAATGGTTATTTTTTCTTCAGACCATAAACTGGGTTGGAGAACTTCTGGCAACCATGATGAAATGGGAACCGAGGACCCATCGACTTTCTCAATGACAGTTGATGGCGGAACTTTATGCAAATATTCTTGAAGCTTTTGTATCATTAGTTGAAATGATGGTGAACTAATCAATAAAATCATAATTATATTTTACACGTTTGATAGCGAATTGTCCCTTCGATATCGGTACGCCTGATAGGAATGTTTAACGTATCGATGCGTTCAAGGACATCCGGATGAGGGTGGCCATATCGATTGCCTCCACCGACGGAAATCACGACCTCTTTTGGGTTGATTTGATTCAAAAATTCAATCGAAGTGGAGGAATTTGATCCATGATGACCAATTCTTAATATGTTCGCTGTTAAATGAGGATAAAACATTTGAATCAATGCTTCGGTTTTTTCTGTTGCATCACCCATGATTAACCACTGACAATCTAAGGACTGAATACCTAAGACTAATGATCGTTCATTATCTTCTTCAAGTACTGGGTGAAAATGCTGATAATTTTGAATCGTCAATTCTCCTAATTGGATTGAGTCAAATGGATCTTTAACCACTTTCTTTACATGGTAAGAATCTAATAGCGATGGCATTGCCCCATCATGATCAAAATCTGGATGGGTAATCACCAAGTAATCTAATGAACGAAGCTTTAATTTTTTAAAAAAAGGAATCAGGACATCCTGAGCCATATCAAAACTTTTCACACCACCTGTATCAATTAACATCGTTTTACCAAAGGATTGAATCAACGTCGCGTCACCTTGACCCACATTCACAAAATAAACTGAAGAACTTATATGGTTTTCCCACCCACTCATTTGCAAAAGTATCAATACCATTAATAACATGATGAAAGTTGATTGGTAGACTTTTAAATGAAGATAAATCGATAGGCCGATGAAGATAGAAGTTATGGTAATCATGAGTTGCATCCATAACGGCACATCACCACCATATAGCAATCCATTCACTTGACTCAATAAAGCTAAAATGTTGATCCATTGGTTGGTGAGTTGGATTAAACCTGGTATTAATAATCCTGAATAAAGATAAATCACCCAAAAAGGAAATAGAATACTATGAGCCCATGATAAGGGTAAAAACACAAGCGACGTTGGGTTAAGAATAATTCCATCTTGAAACCATCCATATGCCATACCAATCAATAGAAAACCTATCCAACGTTTCCATGATTGTAAACGCGGAAATAAACCCATAAAAAAGTTCATCCAGCATTGATAAAACAAATAAAGAAAGGTTCCTTGCTGAACCCACATATATGGATTAACCCAACTTTGAATTGATAGGACTATCACTTTTGATAGATGTGGGTTTTGTTTTGGTGAGTGTAACTTTAAAATTTCAATGCCATACACTCTTAACATTCCGAATTGTCTTAAATTCATCATTAGATATGGAAAGAAAAAGAGTAGTCTTATTAAACGACTCTGCTTTTCAGATAGTTTTAGTTTCAAGATGACATCCATCCATTGGTTTGTTAAATAAAAACCCAAACCTGAATATTGAATCATGTTGATTAGATTTCCTTGAAATTGATAATCTTCCAATGATCGTTTCCAGAGTAGTTGTGCTACAAATGAGCCTATCTTTGGTTCTAATTGAAGAAGTTGAGTTTCAATATATGCATCAATGCGAAACGGAAAACGTAACCAAATCTGGATATGATCGATGTTGATCATTTTTTCAACACCTCGTTGTTCAAGATAAAGCGGAAAACTAAATAATCCCTCATAGGTTGTCATCCTAATCGGTCCAATATGACCTTGAATCAGTAAGATATCTCCCCAATGGGTTTCTAAGGAAGGGTTAACTTCCATATAGAAAGCTTGAAGGCCATTATGAATAATGGCCCAGTTATCACGATGATCAATCACAAGATAATAACTTTGATTTGATTGAAACAGTATTTTGATTCCCCAAGATAACAATAAGTAAGTTGAGATATAAGTCACTAACCATTTGATCATGACGGGTTGTTTGAAAGTCAAAAAAATGAAAATCAAAACAAAACAAATCCACCAAAGAACATTTTGTTCAATAATGGCGAAATGAAAACAATAAATTTCTAAAACAAATATCCAATATTTCAAAGGAGATGAATATAATTCTTAATTCTCGTAAAGGTCGATTGACCAATTCCCGGAACTTCCATGATTTGCTCAATATATTGAAATAATCCTTGGCTTTGTCGATATTCAATGATGGCGGTGGCTAAACTTGTTCCGATATTAGAAAGCGTCATTAAATTGTTTTCAGAAGCAGAATTTATCCCAACTTTAACGAGTGCTGTTGTCCCACAAACATCATTGGGGTCAAACGCAGGTGCAATATAGTAATGAAAACCAGCTATCAGGGTCGTGGTTGTATGATATGCATGCTCATCCGCATTAGTTGTTGCACCACCTGCTAACTGAATCAAGTCCCCTAAAGATTTGTCTTTTTGTATGATGTAAGTTCCAGGTTTTTGAATTTCACCAGACAAGGTTACTGTCATAAAATCATTCGTCAATGAACTCGTTTCAGTGATCGAGTTCTGAACAATATTGGGATCCAAATTTAGAAACACGACTAAGGTAACAATCGTAAAGAACAACACACCAATCATAATTTTGAACATAAAAAAACCTCCACTTATCAATAGGGAGGTTAAATTGAATCTATGATATTTAAACTAAATTATTCTATTTTAAGAATTTGAACTTGATAGTTTTTTGGCGCTTTTACGGTCACTTTGTCATTGACTCGACCGCCCATGATGGCTTCCCCTAATGGAGAGACGTTACTGATGGTTCCTTCACGAGGATTCGTTTCATGCGTGCCAACAATCTTGAAGGTATATTCTTTCTTATTTGATAAATTAAGAATCTTAACGGTTCTACCAAAGCTGACAATTTTTGTACTTCCGGATGCATCATCTACAATCGATGCATTCGATAAAATATCTTCGAGTTGTCGAATACGTTGTTCTACATCGGCTTGTCTTGCTTTTGCTGCATCGTAATCTGCATTTTCGGAAAGATCGCCTAATGAACGAGCATAGGCAAGCTGTTCAATTACTTCTGGTCGAATGACATCAATCAAATTTCTCAATTCAGCCTTTAATTTGTCATAACCTTCACGGGTTAATTGCACTTTTTCATTTTCCATTGTCATGCTCCTTTTAGTTTAATGCTTGCTTATTTTAGCAATAAAATTACTTAATTTCCATCATTTTCGTTATCTTCATCAGACTCTTCTTCATAATTTGCAATCATCGTTTCTGCATAGTTTAAGGCTTCTTCTGTTGGTTCTTTGAGTTCTTGTGTCAAATCATCATATTGTTTAACATATAAATCATCTTCGGAAGAAGGATGGAAATAAATCACATAATTTTGTGATTTGAAAATAAATGTGAAATATATATAAAAAATCTCAGTTTTTCCATTTTCCAAGACAATTTCCAAGGTATTATCGAGATTTCGATTCATATTGCTCCAAGATAACACATGCTGACAATGAGTCTATGTATTGTTTTTGTTTTTTTTCGGGAATGCCTAATATATGTAGCCTTTCTTTCGCTTCAATGGTCGTAAATCTTTCATCAACAGTATGAATTGGAACTGAAATCAAGAGTTGAAAGCGGTGAACCACACCTTGGACCCATCGAGTTTGGTCACTATCTCGACCATCTGCGTGAAAAGGAATGCCAAAGATAAGTTCACTTGGTTTATATTCTTCTATTAATTCTTGGAGATGTTGAAGTAATTGTCTTTCATCAACACGAGGAAAAAAAATAGCGGGTAAAGGTAAAACCATGCCGAGTTTATTTTTAACGGCAATTCCTAAAGATTTTGATCCTAGATCAAAGGCAATCAAAGTTGTGTGAGTCTTTTTTATGGAATCCATGTCTTCATTACATTTTTAATATCAATCAGTTGTTTACCGGCACCAAACGCTAAATCTGGTTTACCTCCACCTGATCCTTGCATTTGTTGAGCAATGGTTTTGGTGATCACTGAAGCATTTCGTTGCGGTGTTCTTAAACTTGCTCCAACATAAGATCCAATGGGATAAGTATCATTTTCTTTCCCGATCAGCACCAAGATTGATTCAGGATTGCTACCTTTTAATCGATCCATGACTCTCATTAATAGGACCCTTGTTAAGGTTGGTTCATAAAAAATACCGTTGATAAATGGTTTTTGTGTTAATTGTTTGGACAAGGTTAAAAAGGTTTGTTCTGCAAGGGATTCTTGGGTTATTGATAATGATTCCTTAAGACTGTCTTTTTCTAACATAAGTGCTTTGAGACGATCAAAGATTTCTTTTGCAGAACCGGCCTTTAATTGGTCTCTTAATGACTTAATCATCCGTTCTTTTTGTGTGTAATAAGCGTAAGCTGGAGCACCTGCCACAATAACTAATCGGCGAGTTCCAGCAGCGATACTTTCTTCTGAACTAATCATAAACATGCCAATTTCTTGTGTGTTATTGACGTGTGTCCCACCACAAAATTCTTTTGAACGGGCTCCTAAGGTGACGATGCGAACAATATCACCATATTTTTCTTCAAATGGTGCAGTTGCACCAGTTTTTCTTGCTTGATCAATCGGCATAAGTTCAATGACACAATCTGAAGCTGCAGCGATTTGGTCATTAACATCTTGTTCAATCATGGAAAGTTCTTGTTCAGAAATTTTATTAGGGTGGCTGAAATCAAATCGAGCATATTGATCACCAACAAATGACCCTTGCTGTACGATATGCGAACCAAGATGTTTTTTTAGTGCCGCTTGTAATAAGTGTAAGGAAGAGTGGTGTTGACGAATGACTTGTCGACGGTGCCGATTAATTTCTAGGGTAAGTGAGTCACCAATTTTTATCACACCAAAACGCACCAATACTTTATGAAGATGTTGTTTATGAGGCGCTTTTTGAACATCAACCACTTCTAATTGAGTGTTGGCATTCGACATCAAACCTAGGTCTGAAGATTGTCCGCCACTTTCAGCATAGAAGTTCGTTTGTTGTAAGATGACTTCACCTTCATCTTCTAATGAAGATTTTTGAATACCATCTTTAAAAATTCCGATGACCTTTGCTTGGATGATTTTTCCATCATCGATGAATTTACTTTCTTGCTTAAAAGATAAAAGGTCTGCAGATTGTTTTGCCATGGAGCCAACCGTCTGCCTTGCTTGTCTTGCGCGTTCTCTTTGATTTTCCATTAGATTTTCAAAGCCAACCATATCAACTGATAATTGGTGTTCTTCTGCAATTTCTTTTGTTAATTCAACTGGAAAACCAAATGTATCATAAAGCTTAAATGCAATCTCACCTGTAATCGGTTGTTTTTGGTCAAGATACTGTTTGAGTAAGGATTCACCATGTTGTAGAGTTGTTAAAAACTTTTCTTCTTCTTGAAGAATCATCTTGCTAACAGTGGTTTGATGCTGTTGTAAATAAGGATAGTCCTTTAACATGATCGATAAGACAATGGGAATTAAAGATGTTAAGAATGGTTTTTGAATACCAATTTTTTTCCCATAACGAACGGCACGGCGAAGGATTCTTCTCAGAACATAACCTCTACCTTCATTAGAGAAAATGGCTCCGTCTGAAAGAGCAAAGGTAAGGGTTCGAATATGATCTGCAATCACACGGTACGGTCTATATTCACTTTTTTGATAACTGATGGATGCTAATTTTTCAATGCCTTGAATAATGGGGAAAAACAAATCTGTTTCAAAGTTTGTTGGTGTGCTTTGGAAAATACTCGCCAAGCGTTCAAGTCCGGCCCCAGTATCGATATTTTTAGAAGGTAACTCCTTATATTTATCTCGTGAAACACCGGTAATGGCGTTAAATTGAGAAAATACAATGTTCCAAATTTCGATGTATCGGTCGTTAGAAATTTCCTCTTTTAGTAAACGAACACCAAGACCTTTAGGATCGTATTTTGTTCCGCGATCATAAAAGATTTCTGTATTAGGACCACATGGGCCTTCACCAATCTCCCAGAAATTTCCTTCAATGGCGAAGAGATGATCGGCTGGTACACCTAAACTTTGCCAGATTTTTGGTGTTTCAAGATCGAGTGGTGAATATGTCATATATAGTTTTTCAATTTCAAATCCAAACCATTTTGGACTTGTTAACAATTCAAAAGCCCAGGTGATCGCTTCTTTCCGGAAATAATCACCAATCGAGAAATTACCTAACATTTCAAAGAAGGTATGATGTCGTGCTGTATATCCAACTTGTTCTATGTCGTTTGTTCGTAAGCTTTTCTGCGCGTTTGTTAAACGCTTATTTTGAGGTATTTCAGTTCCATCAAAATATTTTTTGAGAGCAGCAACACCTGAATTAATCCAAAGAAGCGTAGGATCTTGAAAAGGAACCAAACTCTTCCCTTCAATAATTTGGTGACCTTTTTCAGCAAAAAAAGTTAGCCACATTTGCCGGACTTGAGAACCTGTTAATACTTTCATGTTGTCTCCTTTTAAAGAAAAAAAGTACCTACGCAAGGAACGAATTGATCGTGGTACCATCCTTGTTCATTGTGTTTTTCACAATGCACTTTATAACCTTAACGTGGTCAGCGGCAATGATTAGTTGCTAGTATTGAAGTGGCCTTCGTTACATGATGTCCAACGCTTTCACCTAATCGTTGTCGCTAAAGGCATCCTATACGATTCGTTTCAATAAAAAAATTATAGCATACTAAAGTCGTTGCTGACCTTGGTAATAAATTTGATCGATAAGACCCCCACCTAAGCACTCACCATTGAAATAAAGAACAGCACCTTGACCTGGTGTAATAGCCTTGTAACCATTGGGAAAGGTAAGGGTCAGCGTTTGATTTGTTAGCGATTTAATGGTCACAGGTAATAAGGTTTGGCGATGACGAAAACGTGCCATATACGTTTGGCCAATCTTCGGTATCGTTCGAATCCAATTTAAGGAACCTACTGTTATTTCATCGGACAAAAGAAAATTGTTATCTTCGCCTTGCGCCACATAAAGCAAGTTGTTTTTAACATCCTTTTTAACGACAAACCATTTATCACTTCCTAATGATTTTGATCCACCTATGCCTAAACCTTTTCGTTGGCCTATTGTGTAATAATAAACACCTTCATGGTGCCCAACGGGTTGCTTCGTCTCCATATCAATCATGATCCCTGGTTGAGCAGGAATATAATTCTTTAAAAACTCTCTAAAATTTCTTTCTCCAATAAAGCAAACGCCAGTAGAATCCTTTTTCTCGGCCACTGCTAAATTAAGAGACTTTGCGATTCGTCTTACTTCTTCTTTCGGTATATCTGCTAATGGAAAGAAAGTATGTGCTAATTGAGATTGAGATATTTGTGATAAGAAATAGGTTTGATCTTTATTATCATCCACCGATAAATGCATACCAGCTAAGCCATCTGGATGATTGATTCTTTTCGCATAATGCCCCATCGCAATATAGGAAGCTCCATGACTTTTTGCAAATTGATAAAAGGCATCAAACTTGATGTATTTGTTGCATAGAATGTCTGGATTGGGTGTTCGGCCACGTTCGTATTCTTTTAGGAAGAAAGAGAAAACATGATCCCAATATTCTTTAACAAAATCAATGCGATATAAAGGTATTCCTAATTTATCGGCTACGAGTTGAGCATCCGCAAAATCAACTTCTTGAGGGCATAAATCTTGATTCAAAGTTGGATTTCCTAATTGGTCTGAATTTGCTAAAGCATCCCAATTTCTCATAAAGCCGGCAATGACGTCATACCCTTGTTGTTTTAATAGATAGGCTGAAACAGCGGAATCGACACCGCCACTCAATCCAATCATCACTCTAATTTTATTATTGTTCATCGCTATCTAATATTAAAGTAAAGGGTCCTTGATTGTGAACTACAACGCTCATATCGGTTCCAAATTCACCAAACTTAACATGAGGATAGGAAGCCAATAATAATTGTTTGGTAATCATAAACAGTTGATTGGCTTCTTGGGATTTAGCAGCCAAGGTAAATGAAGGCCTTCGACTTGAACTGACATCCGCATAAAGCGTAAAGTTCGGAATGCAAAGAATTTCACCATGAATATCATGAATCGTCAGGTTTGTTTTCCCATTCAAATCCGGAAAAATTCTTAATTGAAGTAATTTATCAATCATTCGATGAACGATTTCAGGTCGATCATGATGTGTAAAACCAACAAAAATAACCATCCCATTTTGAATGGCAGTACTGAATGTTTGTTGAATACTTAAGGATGCTGAAGAAACGATTTGAACTACAATTTTCATGATTCAATCCAAGCATGAACAATGGATTGTGGCTTGGATGCCTTTGCACTCACGGTGAATGCATTCGTTACCATATCAAGTGTATCTTGATTGAGCGTTAAATTAGTTTTTAAGGTTGCTAACTCAGAACCAATGGAAACCTTATCACCAATTTTATGATGCAACATAATCCCAGCATTTGGATCAATGGAATCCTCTTTGGTCAGGCGACCTGCACCTAACAACGAAGCGGCTTGTCCTAAAGCAAGTGCATCAATTTTACTAAGATAGCCTGCTTTTGATGCCTTGATTGAAACCACGTGTTTAGTTTTTAATAATTCAACATTGTTTAAATCTTCGAACTTTCCACCTTGCGCATGAATAAATTCTATGAATTTACTGTAAGCTTTTCCAGACGTTAACACTTCCATCACTTTCGTTCTAGCTTCTTTGATTGAATCAGCCCTTTTAGCTTGGATGAAGAGCATCGATGATGCTTGGATACAAAGTTCCAATAAATCACTTGGGCCTTTTAATTGAAGCGTATCAGCAGCTTCCAAAACTTCATTACGGTTACCAATTGCAAAGCCGAGTGGTTGATCCATATCGGTTAGCATCGCTCTGGTATCACGTCCAAGAGATTGACCTATTCTAACCATCGCTTTTGCTAAGATTTTTGCGGATTCTAATGTTTTCATGAATGCCCCAGATCCGAATTTGACATCCAATAAGATGGCCTTAGCACCCGATGCTATTTTTTTACTCATTATTGAACTTGAAATAAGAGGGATCGATTCAACTGTTCCCGTTACATCCCGTAGCGCATAAAGTTTTTTATCCGCTGGGACTAATTCTAGCGTTTGACCAATAATCGCCATCCCGACTTCGTTAACTTGCTTTTTAAAACGTGTTGACGATAGATTGGTCGTAAAACCTGGAATCGATTCAAGTTTATCAATCGTTCCACCTGTATGACCAAGACCCCGACCAGACATTTTGGCAAGTTTTAATCCTAAAGCAGCAACTATAGGACCAACAACAAGGGAAGTTTTATCACCAACACCACCGGTAGAATGTTTATCAACGGTGGTACCTTTAATACCAGATAAATCGACCGTCTCGCCACTGGAAACCATTGCTTCTGTTAACCAAGCAGTTTCTTGGTCATTCATGCCGTTAAGTTTAATTGCCATGAGTAATGAAGCAATTTGATAATCAGGAATGGTTCCTTTTGCATACCCATGAACAAAATACACAATCATTTCTTTTGATAAAGATTGATGCTTAACTTTTTGATCGATGATGTTCAGAATGTTCATATTATTTCCTTGGAAGTGATGCATCTAATAATCTCATTTTATCACTCCTTATCTGCATTAAATTTCGGACGATTTCCGCAACTTCAATGGTGGATTTACCTTCATACTTGTCCGGTGTTATTTTATCTAAAAAATCTATCTGAACAGGATATTTCTTCCAATCTATTTTTGGATCAAGTGGGCGAAAAAAACCATATGTTACCATGGGTAAAATGGTCGCTTTTGCTTCCATTGCTTGCTTAAAGGATCCAGCTTTAAACGGTAACATTGGATTAGAATATTGAGTGTTTCGAGTGGCCTCTGGAAAAATTAACCAATGGGTATCTTTACGAATCAAACTTTGCTTCATGACTTCCAATTGGTCTAACTGAGAACGCACACTTTTTCGATTGATGAATAATGCATCAATTGAGTCTGTGGCATCGCCAAACAAAAATAGCTTTCTTACCTCTTTTTTTGCCATAAAGCGAACAGGATTTTCAAATAAATAAATGAGCAAGAAAGGGTCTAACATGGAATGGTGATTACAAACAATAAAGTAAGGCCCTTTATCTTTGGTAATGTCTGGATGATCAATATAAAGTGTAATTCTTAAGGTTTTATATAACCCATGAATAATTCTTCGAAGCTGAGTATAACGAATGGATAAAGGTTTCCTTTTTTTAAACCACACGTTGGGTAAAATGATAAAAAGATACCCAACAAATAATTCTATTAAGAGGCGAAAACCTAATCGAAGGTACTTAAACATACCTACATTTTACAAGATTTTAGTTAGGGTTGTTAAGATTTTAAAGGTAAGTGTAAAGGCTCTAAAAAGTCACAGATAATGGTCGGTCCAATGCCCTCTAAGACCTCAAGTCTTCCTTTAACGCCAATTAGAGTGCCAATTTTCATGGTCATAAAATATTGATTCGTTGCCCTTGCCCAATGTTGAATGGGAATTTTATCCTCAACAAAAATACCGTTCTGATCTTTATATGGTCTCTGGATTTTGATAAAACGAACATTATCCTTGATCGGTTCATCGATTAATCCAATCACCATGACATTTGAAATCATACATTCCTCCATATAAAAACATAGTAATGGAGATATAAAGAAAAGAATCTCAAAACTGTCCAACTATTGTTTCAGCATTAAAAATCGTAAGGGGGGGATGTGACTAAGGTTTAAAGGTTGTTTGACTTGCGATTCCCCGTCAAATATCAATGTCAAGTTTTGTAAATCAGTCGGCATCATAATTTGATGGAGTGAAGGATTCCAAATTAAAACAAAATGTTCTTTACCAAGATGGTAATGGACAGAGATTGCGCCATGCGATAACCGGTGAAAAGATAAATTTGACTCATCCCAGCCTTTGGGCGCCAAACCTCTAAACATTTTTCTTAGTTGGATAAGGTCTTGAAATGCTTTCACCATCCATGGCCGTTCATCGAGAAGTCGATATTCAAATTGATTAACTTTATCGCCAGATTGGAAAGAGTTGTGATCACCATTTTTACTGCCACCAACTTCTTGTGCCATGTGGAAAAAAGGAATGCCATTTGAGAAAAGAATTAAGCTATTCGCAAAAATAATTCTTCGTAAATGAAACATTTCTCCTTCATTAGCTTGGCACCCCATTAACTTATCAAAGAACGTATTATTGTCGTGGCATTCTACATAATTAATGGATTGGGAAGGATGGCTGACTTTGGTGGGTCCTAAATGTGTTAAGTAAGAACCTAATAATAAGGAAGGTAAGTTTTGTCCAGCATCCAAGTTACCCGTTGCAAATCCTGGAACATTTAAATCATGATCATTATTTCCACCTTTTAAGGTGTTACGAAACAAATCATTGAAGAAAGCAAAATCAGGAAGCAAATGGCTATTTTCTGTAATCCCTTTTTGTTCCTGTGGGAGATAGGTTGGCATATTCCACCCTTCACCATAAAGCATAAAGTCAGGTTTGATTTTTCTCACTTTATGTTGAATTTGGTACAAGGTTTCACGATCGATGATGCCCATTAAATCAAAACGAAATCCATCGACATGGTAGGTTGAAACCGTAAAGGTTGCCGCTTGAACGATTAAATGTCGTACCATTGGTTTTTCAGTTGCCAAATCATTACCACAATAAGAACCATTACTCATCTGACCATTAGGATGTTTTCTAAAGTAATACCCGGGAACAATCTTTTCAAAGGGACTATGCTGATAATCGTAAACATGGTTATACACAACATCAATGTTAATTCGGATACCGGCTTGATGATATTGACTGACGAGTTTCATAAAATCCTGAATACGTGATCGTGGATCTTTTGGTGTCGACGCAAAACTTCCTTCTAAGGAAAAATAGTGATAAGGGTCATAACCCCAGTTATAGGATTGTGCAACATTAAATTCATTGACACTTCGATAATCTGTAACGGGTAATAACTGTAAATGGGTAATACCTAATGATGTTAAATAATCAAAGCCAACTGCATGCTTAAGTTTGGTTTTCTTGTTTTTTTCAATCGCCCCTAAAAATGTTCTTGGATGGGTAAATGAAATGGAGGTGTCGCTTGATAAATCCCGTACATGAGCTTCATAAATAATCGCATCTTGATAGTCTTTTAATTTGGGTAACGAAGCATCGTTCATCGGTATTTTTAAATCTTCAAGATTGATGACAACGCTATCGACGCTATTTTGACTTAAACCAAAACTATACGGATCAATACTTTCTTGATATTGTCCATGATTAACGATGCCATATCGATAATGTTGACCATCGTGATTGCCTTTTACTTCAACGTGATAAACCCCATTCGCTTTTCTCTTCATTGGGTAGATTTGAATTTTATGACCATTCACATCGTAAAAAATTAGATCCACCATCGAAGCAATCGGTGCCCAAACTTGGAATAAAGTTTTATCCTTTTGATAACGGTAACCTAAATGTTCTTTTGTGGCATCAAATTCTTTATCAAACGTATCCGCTTGCATCAATGCATCAACATGGATGGGGATGGTTCCAATATGCTCAATTACTAAGGAATAACTATGCCCTAACGTAAAAGGGTCTTTGAATCGAAATTGATAAGTATAAAATCCTGTGGTTTTTTCTTCTTTGATAAAAGTTAAAGGTAATAATTCTCTTGAATTGACGATTAATTTGATTGATTGAATTTGAGAAGAGGAAAGGGTTTGGGATGAAGTATAAATCACATCAACATTGTTTAGTAAACGCGCTTGGTAGAGGTTCATAAGTTTTACCCGTTATATTATAACCATTGCAACAGCATATTCACCATCATGTGAAATGGATACATGATACCTGTTCTTCTTAAATAAAATATAAGGAGCCCCATCCTTCTCATGAAGAACCTCTATCGTGGATAAATTGGGTAAAGGAGCCTTCCGGAGCGCTTTGATAAATGCTTCTTTTGCTGCAAAACGACCTGCCAAATACATAGAGGGCTGATGGTGAGTAGTATAGAAATCAAATTCCTGAGGGGAAAGAATCTTTTTTGCGAGGGCAGTCTGATTCTCAAAGCGAGAAATTTTAGCAAGATCGACGCCAATACCTTGAATCAAAGATTTATTTTTCATCATCTTCTTCTTTAAAATTAGGATTAACAAGAACTTTTCGACCACGATTGTTATTAGGATTATCTAATGAACCGTCGATGATACCTTCTTGTTGAAGTTGTTTAAATATTTTTAAAGCACGTGGATAACCAGTGCTGTATGTTCTTGATATCCAAGACATGGAAACATAATTTCTTACACTTGCCGCAGCCTTAATTTCGTTATAGAGGGGATCAATCAAACCTTCATTTAATGATGTGGGTAAACCAGAGGCATCTGCAAATTGAGGTGTTTTATCGATCAGATTTAAAAACCGTTCATCATATTGGGGTAATGCTTGGTTTCGAATAAATGCACAAATCCGTTGAATTTCATTATCAGAAATGTAAGGTGCTTGAACTCTAACTTCACCATATCGAGCGAATAATGGGTTCACTAAATACATATCACCATTTCCACCTAGGATTTCAGCACCTGCATGACCTAGCATCGTGATTGAGTCGACTTGCTTACTGACTCTAAGAGCTACAATCGTGGCAAGGTTGTTTTTGATACTACCGGTTAAGATGTTTGTGGTCGGACGTTGTGTTGCAATTAATAAATGAATCCCAGCGGCTCGAGATTTTTGGGCTAAGCGTTGAACAATATCACTAATTTGTGGATTAACGTTAATAAGGTCGTTATATTCATCAATAACCGCAAAAATTAATGGGAGTGGTGTAAGATCATTTTCTTCAGCGTATTGATTATACGTTTCGAGGGATATCGTTTCTGATTCTAAAAACTTTTCATATCGGGATTCCATTTCATCAATTAATCTTTCTAAGGCAATCTTTGCTTCATTAAAATCTGAAATGATTGGGCATAAAAGGTGGGGAAGGTTTTTATATTTCGATAATTCAAATTTCTTAGGATCGATCAGTAAAATTTTTGCTTGAGATGGTGTTGCACTCATTAAAATAGAAGTTAAAAAAGAGTGAACGAAGACTGTTTTACCACTACCACTCGAACCTGCAACCAACAAATGGATGATTTCTTTTGGCGTTAAAGCAATAACTTCACCTAGGATATTACGGCCAAATGGTAAAACAAATTTATGTTGAAAAAGCGGTTGTGCCTTTAGGTCTTCCATCAATTCTTTATAACCCACCATCGAGATTCTTTCATTCAAAACTTCAAGTTGACTTACGGTTTTACCAGGAACAAGTTCCTTTAATGACATCGGGAAACCGCCTAAAGCTACCGCTAAATCACCCAAAACGCGTTTGACCTGACTAATTTGAGCACCTTCATCCATTTTGACATCAAACGCAGTTACAGCAGGACCAATTTGATAATCAACAATAGAGGCTTCAATCCCTAATGCCATAAATTTCTGATTTAAAACTTCAACTCTTTTTTTGGTGGTTTGTTCATTAAATTCAATATCACTGAGTGCCGAACGACTATCGAGCATCTCCAAAGATGGTAGTTGGTAGGTTTTAGGTTTCTGTGCCAATGTATTTTTGGATTGATTAGATATGGATGGACGTTGTAATGGTGTTGGTTGAATCGTAGGCATGACATGATTGGGTACTTCTGGTGCTTCATACGTTGTAGATAAGGATGCAGTTTGAATTAGATCCATATCATCTTCTTCATCAAGACTATTTGTAGAACTCGGTTGGCTTGAGGTTGGTGTGACGGTCGCCTTATTAGCTAAATTTGTTGGTGCTTTTTGGAAAGTAACCTTGGAAAGGCCTTGTACACTTTGACCAGGAAATAAAGAACGATACGTTTGTAAACCTTGCCCATTTTCAGATGCTTCAGCATAAATATTTGTTTTTTCTTTCGATGTTTTCGTTTCAGCAATCTTTTGAAAATAAGCTTTTTCTTTTTGTTTAAGTTCGATTTGTTTAGCTCCAAAGCGAATGAGTTGTAACCACATTAACTCTAAACTCAATGCAATCCCAACAATCAATAAGGTAATCCATAAGACCATTTGGATGTTTGATAAATTTAACGAAGCCATCATTGCCACCAAAAAGTAGCCGATGATGCCGCCACCAATGGTGGCAGGTAATTCAATAAGGGGTGTACTTAAATTTGGAAATTGAGCAAAAAAGATCTCTGAAAAATTTGTGAGCGAGAGCGTTGGTGTAGGAACGATCATGACTAATCCATTCATCGTTGCCATCGCTAATAAACTAAGTAATGCAAGGCCGATACCAAGTAAGGTTAACGACCATTTAACTTTAAGAAAGGGTCGATTTAAAAAAAGCGCAAGTCCATATCCAATAAAAAATAAATAACCTAAAAACCTTAATTGACCAATGAAAAAACCAAATCCAATATTGATAATAATCGCGATAATGCCTTGATTAATAAGGCCAAGTAAGGTCAATAAAATTAAGAAAGAACCTAAACCAAGCTTAAGATATTGATCTTGTAAAGGTAGAAAACGCGAGGCATCAAAGGTCGTTTTTAATTTCATCTATCCTATTATATCAAGGAAAAATATTTAACTTGAAGAAGTTGTGGAAGGATTTGGTGTAATTTCAGGATCTTCATAGAGAACAATCAACGGTAGGATCACAGGATTTTTACCATTAATGCGCTTTAAAACTTTACTGATTTTTTCAATCACATTTAATTTAAAGTCATCAAGCGATTGAAACACTTTATGCTTTAAGTAATCTTCTATTTCAGTTGTAAAGACTTGGGTTACTTCCTTAATAATATTTTCTGATTCTTTTACAAATACAAATCCTCGCATTTGAATATCTGGACCAGCAATAATCATTTTTTTCTTTTTAGAAATCGTGGCACCTAAAATAACAATGCCATCTTCTGCCAAGCGTTGACGTTGAACAATGACGTCTTTTTTCACATCACCAACACCAAGGCCATCAATCAGTACATCACCCGTTGGAACTTTATCCAAATCATGCGTTAATAACTTTGGTTTTCCTTCATTAAATTCAAGAACTTGACCGTTATCCATGAGGAATGTATTTGTATGATTGAGACCTGTACCAGCAGAAATCGCTAGCTTTGCATTAGCGACTAAATGAACGTATTCACCTTTCATTGGTAAATAATATTTTGGTTTTAATAAACTAATAAAAGTTTTGATGTCTTCTTCTTGAGCATGCATACCTCTAATTTGTTTTCGCGTGATATTGGTGACTTTTGCACCAGTTTGATAAATACCATCAACGGCATCCGTTGCAAGAACTTCAAACGCAGGCGCAGAAGGGCAGGCGACGATGAAACTGTCTAGTTCGCTTAAAACAAAGGTTTTATCTTCGTTAGCATTATTGGCTAGTTCATCCATTTTCTTATAAACTTTTTCACCTTGACCCATCATGATAATAACTTCATCACGAATAGCTGTTCTTAAATGATTTTCTCTAGAAACAACTTTTTCTTTAGGTAAATATAAACTTCCTAAATCAACAAATGTCTTGATGTAGTTTTCTGTTTCTTGATCGTAGAAAATAATCTTTTTATTTTGTTCAATTGAAAATTTAATCACTTCTTCTAAGTTATAGACGGATTGGTTATACATCGCAATAAAAATACGACCTTGAGCCATTTGGAAAGGTAAAACCAAATGATCTTTTAAACGATGATTGGGTGAACAATAACCTGGTCGATCGGCAGAAACACTTTCAGTTAAGAGTAATAATGTTTCCTTTTCAGCAATTTTAGCTAAAGCATTTAAGTCATGTTTATAATTTTTGCTCGTGTTGTACTCAACAATAAAGTCTCCTGAATAAACGATGTTGCCATAAGGCGTATCAATGGCGAAACCACAGGAATCCATCACACTGTGAACTGTTTGAAAGAAATGGAAATGATATCCAGCAATCGTGACATGACTCGTTGGTTGGATTAATTGTTCGGTAAAATTAACGGTTAAACGGTTTTCTAACGCGAATTGTTTCAATAACGCTAAAGTTGCTTTCGTTCCATATACTGGAGCAGGTGCTTTGGTATATAAGTATGGTAAAGCGCCAAATTGGTCGTCATGACCATGAGTAATAATGTAACCACGGAGGCGATGCCGATTCTTAACAAGATAATCAAAATTAGGAATAATCGCATCAATACCAGGATTGCTACGATCTGGATATTTTAGACCAGCTTCAATAACAAAAAGATCTTGATCAAGTTCAATGCCAAGCATGCACTTGCCATGTTCATCTAAACCACCCAAAGCAAAAACGCGGATTTTAAAAGACATAGACGTCCTGATGAGTTATGCACTTCATAGATACAAATGTATTATACAAATCAAATGTGAGAATTCAAAGAATTATTTCGCAAATTCTTTGTGAGAAAGGGCAACGCGTCCTTTTTCATCAATTTCTGTAACTTTCACTTTAATACGTTGACCTAATTTAACCACATCTTTAGGATGTTCGACACGTGTATTCGCTAGTTTAGAAACGTGAACCATTCCATCCGTGTCTCCAAAGAGATTCACGAAGACGCCATAGGCTTCAATTCGTACAACTTCACCTTCAAAAACTTCACCAATCTTAGCTTCACGGGTTAAGGCTTCAATCATACCTGCAGCGCGATTAATGGGTTCGCGGTCTTGATGATAAATCATCACACGACCATCTTGTTCAATATCAATTTTAACACCATTACATTTTTCAATGATTTCATTAATGACTTTGCCGCCTGCCCCAATGACATCCCGAATCTTGTCGACTGGGATGCGAAGTTGTTGTAATTTTGGAGCATATTTACCAACTTCAGTTCTTGGTGTACTAATTAGTTTTTCCATTCTTTCGCGAATAAAGGTTCTTGATTTTAAGGCTGCAGCAAGGGCTTCTTCAATGACTTGACGGTTAATACCACGGATCTTAATATCCATTTGTAATGCAGTAATACCTTTTTTGGTCCCAGCTACTTTAAAATCCATATCACCAAAGTGATCTTCTAAGCCTTGAATATCAGTAAGGATTGTATAAGGATGTTTTCCATCAAGAGGACCAGATGTAATTAAGCCCATCGCAATACCGGAAACCATTCCGGAAATCGGGACACCTGCTGCCATTAAGGCCATTGAGGAAGCACAAATACTGGCTTGGGAAGATGAACCATTGGATTCTAAGACTTCAGATACAACACGGATTGTATATGGGAATACTTCTTCACTTGGGATGACATAACTTAATGCACGTTCGCCTAAAGCACCGTGACCAATTTCTCTACGACCAGGACTACCCATTCTTCCAACTTCACCAACAGAAAATGGTGGGAAATTATAGTGGTGCATAAAACGCTTTTTATCTTCATCCGTTAAGTTATCAATAATTTGAACATCATTTAAGGAAGCTAATGTGACAACCGATAAGACTTGGGTTTGACCACGGGTAAACAAAGCGGAGCCATGTACTCGAGGTAATAAATCAACTTGGGTATCAAGTGGACGAATTTCGTCAACTTTACGACCATCAGGTCTAATTTTTTCTTCGGTAATTAAGCGACGTACTTCTTCGGAAATGATCGTTTCTAATATCATTTCTACTTCTTTAATAGTTTTTTCTTGTTCGTCAGTATTAGGGTATGGTTTCTTTTTGAACAATTCTTTTACTTCTTCTTTGACGGCATTAATCTTATCTTCGCGTTCAAGTTTATCTTTTGTTGAAATAGCTTTAACCATTTTAGCTTGGGTTAACTTTCTCACTTCTTTATTGATGGAATCATTGACGCGGTAGAATTCAAACACTCGTTTAGGTTTGCCAACAGCTTTGATGATTTGAGATTGAAAAAGGCAAAGTTTTTTAATGGCATCATGGCCAAACATTAAGGCTTTCACCATATCTGCTTCGGAAATTTCTTGGGCACCTGCTTCCACCATGTTAATGGCTTCTAAGGTACCAGCAACTGCTAAGTGTAAATCCGATTTATTTCGTTGTTCAACGGTTGGGTTAATAATAAATTCTCCATTGATACGACCCACTAAAACACCAGCAGCAGGTCCGTCAAATGGGATGTCAGAAATACCCAAAGCAAGTCCGGAACCAAAAAGAGCCGTCATTTCAGGAGTTGAATCATAATCAACACTCAAAACTGTATTGACAACTTGAACTTCATTACGAAAGCCATCATCAAAAAGAGGCCGAATGGGGCGATCAATTAATCGAGCGGATAAGGTGGCATGTTCCCCAGGACGACCTTCACGTCTTAAAAAAGATCCAGGAATTTTACCAACTGCATATTGTTTTTCTTCATAGACAACCGTCAATGGGAAGAAATCTCCATCTTTAGCTTCATCACTTGCAACCGCGGTTGAAAGGATGACAGTTTCCCCTAAACGAACCAAAACAGCGCCATCGGCTTGTTTTGCAATTTCTCCTGTTTCAACGAATAATGTCTTACCAAAAAAATCCAATGTAAATGTCTTCTTGTTCATATTTGCCTCTTTCCTTTTTATTTTATTTCTAAAAAATTATAACACAATTAAACTTTTATTCGAACGATTTCAGCAAGGACTTTCACCATTAATTCTGCATCTTCTACGACAAGAAATTCATATTTACCATGGTAGTTTTCCCCACCTGTAGCTAGATTTGGTGTGGGTACGCCTTTGTAAGTTAAATTAGCACCATCGGTCCCACCTCTAATCGGAACCGCTTTTACATTTAAACCAAGAGTTTGATAAGCTTTTAAAGCACGATTTAATCCTTCAGGTTTCTTTTTAATTTCGGGAGCCATGTTCAAGTAGCTCGACTTAATGTCAATATGAATAAGTTTTTGTTTTAAATTTTGATTCATCGAAGTTGTAAGGTCGACCATGATCTTTTCTTGTTTTTTAAGCTCATTTATATCGTGATGGCGAATAATATAGCGAAGTTCAGTTTTTTCAACACCACCCGACGATTGAGTAAGATGAATAAATCCTTGATAACCATCGGTTGTTTCTGGTCTTAAATCTTTTGGTAACGCTAGATGGAAAGCCGCTGCAATGGTTTGACTATTAATCATTTGATCTTTGGCTGAACCTGGATGAATCGCTTTCCCTTGAACCGTCACAACTGCACTGGAGGCATTGAAGTTCTCATAATTAATTTCTTCAATCGCACCACCATCTAAGGTATAAGCGAAGTCCGCTTTAAACAGTTTTGGATCAAAATGGACAACGCCTCGGCCAATCTCTTCATCGGAGGTAAAGCCAATTTGAATCGGGCCATGTAAGATTTCAGGGTGTGCTTTTAGATGATCAATAAATGACATAATAATGGCGATGCCTGCTTTATCATCTGCACCTAATAGTGTTCTTCCATCCGTTGTTACAAGGGTTTTACCTTTATGTTTTTTTAAAGAAGGAAAAACTTTTGGATCAAGGAAAGTTTGATCTTGGGCATTCAGTGAAATGATTTTACCATCATAGTTTTTAACAATATTGGGTTTGACATTTTTACCACTCATTTCAGAAGCTGTATCCACATGCGCCATCAGACCAATTGAAGGCGAAGAAGTTTTGGAATTAGCAGGAATGGTCGCATATAAATTTCCAGTAGGATCTAAGCGAATTTCTTTGACACCGAGATCGATTAATTCCTGTTTCAAAAGATTTAACAAATCAAATTGTTTTTGTGTCGAAGGTACGCTTGATGAATCTGCATCCGATTGGGTATCGATTTTGACGTATCGAACAAATCGTTCAAGTAAGCTCATAAGATTCTCCTTTACATTCAATAAAAAAAACCATTCACGTATGAATGGTTTTTCAAGTTTACTTTCTTAATCCAAGCTTTTCAATCACGACAAGGTAACTATCACGATTAGATTTTTCTAAGAATCGTAATAATCGGCTACGACGACCGACTAAGACAAGTAATCCCCGTCGACCATGGTGATCATTTGGATGACCTTTTAAGTGTTCGGTTAATTCTTTGATTTGTTCTGATAAGATGGCGATTTGGACTTCAGTTGATCCAGTATCCGTTGCAGACTTACCGTAGGCTTTCGTTAAATTCGCGACTTGTTCTTTCGTTAAACTCATGATGTTTCCTCCTGGTTCATGAATGGCCTTATCAGCGATCACCTAGTGGAAAAACCGGTGAACATCGATTAAGGTCTATACGTATTATAGGCGTTGGTCGGTAAATTGCAACTAAAAATCTCTCGGTAAAATTGATTGTAACGATAGCGCCTTTGCTTTATCTTGATTCATTTGTTGTACAAGTGCTTCTTTGGAAGGAAACTTTTGTTCTGGTCTTAGGTAATGTAAAAACGCTACCTCAACATGTTTTTCATACAAATTAGCTTCGAAATTAAGTACAAATACTTCGAGGGTTGGATGGCTTAAGTTAGCTACAGTTGGGTGGAAACCTAAACTCGAGAGCGAATAATAGGTTTGGTGATCGATTTTAATTAAGGTAATATACACACCATTTTTAGGTAAATAATAAGGTGCATCCAAAACAATATTAGCAGTGGGATAACCCATTTTTCTTCCTTCACCTAGACCCTTACCTACTAAACCCTCCACAACATATGGACGCCCTAAAAATGATGGAATTTTCTCAAGTTTTCCCTCATCAAGATGAGCGACAATATCCCGTGTTGAGATTTTTTTCCCATCGATCATTAAGTTTTCAACCGTATAAAGTTTAAATCGTGAATCAAGTTTAATCGTAGAGGTGTTACCTTTTCCTTCTGAGCCAAAAGTAAAGTCAGGACCACAAACAATCTGTCTAGCGCCCATCGCATATAAATAGTTAAGAAATTGAGCAGGCGTTAAACTTTTCACCTGTTCATTAAATTGAACAACAATCAAATAGTCTACTCGAAGACTTTCAAGAAGATTTTTTTTTGATTTTAGAGGAGTCAAACTCTGTTTTTCTCTACCTGGTTTTGGGTTTCGATCAAAGGTTAAAACAGCCAGAGGTTTGCCCAAGGATGAACCTTTTTTTATTAGAGCTTGATGACCAAGGTGAACACCATCAAAATAGCCCAAACATATGGTCAGGTTTGGAATTGAAAAAGGTTTAGAAGTTAAATCTGTTTCCCATACTTGCATTAAAATAAGCCTCTTACAGGTTTAAAAACATTGCCTTCAAAACGATCGTAAATGGCGAGTACGTTTTGTTGACCATCAATCAGTAATAAACGATGCTTAGGATGTTGATTGATAAAAGGTTTACCATCTTTAATGGCTTTGATTTGAAGGGGATCATTGATTACCACTTGATCCATAAATGAAAGAGCCTGATAAACACTTAAACGATTGTTGACTGTGATAGCATCTAGTGACATGGCGGCAGCTAATTTATATTGGCCAATGGCAATGCGAGTAAGATGGGTTAAATGTCCTACAAGACCAAATTTATTTGCAATATCTTCTGCTAATGTTCTGACGTACGTGCCTTTAGAACATTTAACCGAAAAGCGAATACTATCTTTGGATAATTTAATTAATTTCATTTCATGAATAAAGATTTTTCTTGGTTCACGATCGACGGTTTTTCCTTCTCTAGCTAAGACATACAATGGTGTTCCATTTTGCTTAATTGCAGAATACATCGGTGGGGTTTGCATTTGAGGACCAATCATCGATTCTAAGGTGTCATTGACATATTGATCATATAGTTCAATTAAGGGAGTAGTTGCAATCACCGTGCCGGTTAAGTCTCCCGTATCGGTTTTAGACCCTAATTGAATGGTTGCTTCGTATCGTTTATCAAGCGCTTCAATAAACATGCCGGCTTTTGTTGCCTTACCTACGGTTAAAATCATCAATCCATCAGCAAAAGGATCTAAGGTTCCAGTATGACCAACCTTTTTTGTATTGAATTTTTTTCCAAGACCATCGACTAAATCTCGTGAGGTAATCCCACTTGGTTTATTTAGTAAGTAAATTCCATCCATTGATAAAGTTCCTATAACATCATAACATTATCAATAGAAAGAAGGCATTCTCAATGGCAGCCCCACATTTATTAATCATTCCTAATTCTCCATTAAAAGTGAAATTGGTAACCACAGCCTATGAAGGCATGACGGTTAGTTATTTACGTTATAAAGTATTTGTCGAGGAACAAAAGATATCAGTTGATGAGGAATTTGATGGAAGTGACATGGCCAGTGTTTCATTCTTATTCTTTTTAGACCATGTGCCAATTGGAACTATGCGTTATTACAAGGATGATCAACAGAATATTCATCCAGGTCGTATTGCCTTATTAAAAGGTTACCGTATGCAAGGATTTGGAAAAACGATGATGCGTTGGTTTGAACAATATATTGTCGGACTTTATCCAACCGTCACTATTAAACTCCACGCGCAGATATACTTAAAAAAATTTTATCTTGATTTAGGTTATAAACCGATTGGTAAAACCTTTTTAGAGGCCAATATTGAGCATATTGAAATGGAAAAGAAATTAAAGAGGACTACTTTTTAAGTTTTGCTTTCGCATCGGCAATCGTTTTTTCAAGTTTTTCTGCTTTTTCAAAGGTGTCATCGAGAAAAAACGCAAGATCAGGTACCTTATAAATATCCATACGTTGGGCTAGTTCAGTGCGAATAAACCCTTTTGCTTTTCTAAGAATTTCTAATTGTTTTAAACTATCTTCTGCTCCCATAAAAGAAACAAAAATTTTGGCATAGGTGTGATCCGGGGTTACTTGGGCATCTGTGACTGTCACAAAACGAACCTGAGGATTTTTAAGTGAAAATTGAATGATATCAGTAATGTGTTTGACGATGGTTGAATTTACACGAGATTGTCTATGGTTCATGACTTGTCCTCCACCATTTGATAAGCTTCAATGATATCGCCAACCTTCATATCTTGATAATTTTCAATCGCGACTCCACATTCAAAACCTGTTTTAACTTCTTTGACTTCATCTTTTAATCTTTTTAAAGAACTAATTTTTCCTTCATAAACAATCGCACCATTTCTAAGTAAGCGAATCATGGCTTGATTGACCATTTGCCCGCTCGTAACCATGCCACCGGCAACAACACCAGCTTTGGTTAACTTGAAAATCTGACGAATTTCAAATTGCCCAAGTTTGGTTTCCACCATCTTGATTTTGACTTTACCCTTCATCATCGCTTCCACTTCTTCAAGCAAAGCATAGATGATGCGATGTAAACGAATATCCACCTTTAATTCATTTGCCTTTTGTTGGATGGATGAATCAGGGCGAATATTAAAACCATAAATGAGCGCTTTAGAAGAAAGAGCTAACATTAAATCATTCTCAGTAATGGCACCTATATCGGTTCTAATAATCTTGAGTTTGACGCCTTCTGCATTTAATTTTTCTAATGAAGCTTTAATCGCCTCTAATGAACCAGTGTTATCAGTTTTGATAATCAAATTAATCGATGTTAAGTCACCCGCACTAAGCTTTTCATTTAGGGCTTCAATTGAATTGATATTACTTAATTGACGGGAGTTTTCCGTCTTTTGTAATTGACGTTTTTCTGCAATTTCTTTCGCTTGTTTTTCAGTTGGAAATGCCATGAAAGAGTCACCTGCAATTGGAACTTCACTAAGCCCAATCACTTCAACTGGTGTTGAAGGTGTCGCATTTTTTAGAGCCTTTTGATATTCATTCGTCATTCTACGAACCTTACCAAAAACACTACCGACTACGAGATAATCAGACGCGTTAAGCGTACCGTTTTCAATTAGTAAAGTTGCTTTGGGACCTTCGCGTTTATCCAACACTGCTTCTAAAACTGTCCCAGAAGCATATCGATCGGGGTTAGCTTTTAACTCTTTGACCTCAGCCATCAGTAAAATATTTTCTAACAATTCATCGATTCCAGTTTTTGCTTTAGCAGAGATTTCAACAAAGATATTTTCACCGCCATATTCTTCAGCGATAATGTTTAGTTTCATTAATTCTTCTTTAACACGTTTAGGGTTGGCTGTGGGTTTATCCATCTTATTAATTGCAACAAGGATCGGTACTTCCGCGGCAACGGCATGATCAATCGCTTCTCTGGTTTGCTGCATAACGCCATCATCAGCTGCCACTACTAGGACAACGATATCGGTTACTTTAGCACCACGGCTTCGCATCGCTGTAAAAGCTGCGTGTCCAGGGGTGTCGATAAACGTGATGCGCTTTCCTTTAAATTCTCTTTGATAGGCACCAATCGCTTGCGATATTCCACCAAACTCGCCTTCTGCGATGTTCGAACTTCTTATTGCATCAATTAATGTTGTTTTACCATGATCAACGTGTCCCATAATCGTGACGACAGGTGGTCTTTCAACTAAGTTTTTGGCAGCATCTTCCATGACATAATCTTCAATATTTTCTGCTGCAACTACCTTTTCCTTTTTAAAATCTAAACCATAATGTAAACACACTAATCCGATGGTTTCATCATCAAGCATCGCATTCATCGTAATCATTTTCTTATTGAGAAATAAAAACTTGATAATTTCAGGAGCAGGTTTGTTTAATTTTGCAGCAAAAGCACTCAAGGTCATAGGTTCGTTATAAATAAAAACATCACCTGCTACTTTAGCGGTTTCAGTTTTACCAAGATTTCCTTGGGTGTTTTCTTGTCTAATGGTCGGAGTTTTTTTCATAAAATGGCTCCTTTTCTTTGAGGGTCTTTGCTAAATTTGAATTGGTAATGGCAATCATCACAATTTGTTTTAACCCTGTTAATTCAGACAACTTAGATTTTGTTAATGTGACAATCGAGGGGATATGATAATAATGCAATCGTTCTTGGATGGATTGTAAATGGTTGATGGAAGTATCAGAGGCAATGATCACGTAATATACCTGTTTCTTGGATAGCGCCCTCATCGCAAGCTCACCAGTGAGATAAGCGCGTGCTTTGATGACAAAGTGTAACTGTTGTAACCATTTATCCATGAAGAAGGTTTTCTAATTCCTGATAGAACAAATCATTAGGTTCGATATGTAAATGCTTTTGGATGAAACGTCCTTTTTTTAGTAATTCCAATAAAGAAGGATCTTTTTTTAAATATGCACCACGTCCATTTAGTTTACCGGATGACGTAAGATCAATCTGTAATTGTTGATCAGGAGTTTTTACGATGCGAATTAAAGACGATTTGGGCAATTGCTCGCCTGTAACCATACAACGACGAAGAGGAATACTATTTTTCTTCTTCGTAATATTCATCGAAGTCCTCAATATCGGTTTCCGTTTCTTCTACTTCTGCAACAGGTGTTTCTTCAGTTACGGGTGTTTCATCATCATAAATTTTCATAAAGTTTGCTGGATTAACTGATTCTGGTGATGCACCGATATTCGGTGTGGCTGGTTTGTCGTCGCGTTCTCTCTTCTTAAAGGGTTTTTTCTTTTTATCAAAGCGATCTGGTTTTGGGGTTCTCGCTTTTTGTTGCTCAAGTTGCTTTTCAAGTTCTTCAAGGGTTTTTGTGGTTTTAACGACAGTAACTTTAGGTGTTTCTTGAACGACAGTGGGTTTGGAGATGACTTTTGGAGTCGGCTTCATCACAGGTTCATTAACTTTGACGGTAGAGGTTGGAACCGTTACCGGTGCGACCACTTCTAAATCATCTTTATCTTTTTCTTTAGTAACTTTTTCAACAGTGGCTTCATCATGTCGTGGTGACATAACATCTTCCATCGTAAAAGACTCATCATGAACCCGATTAGATGATGAACTTGAACGTTGACCTTGTGTAGGATTTGGAAGTGCTTCTCGTTGCTTTCTTAAATCATCTTGGGTTCTTAATTGATCAACTGCTAAGTATTTTAAGCCTTCTGATGTTGCAGCTGTTAAATCCTTTATTTCGATTTGATAACCTGTTAATTTTGTGGCTAAACGTGGATTGACACCTCGTCTGCCGATAGCTGTTCCAAGATTTTCATCGGCAATGATCATGGTGGCTTTTTTGTTGACTTCATCGACAATAATACCGGTCACCTGAGCTGGTTTTAAAGATTCAACCAAATATAAGGGTAAGTTTTCGGTATACGCAATAATATCAATCTTTTCTTTATCCTTTGCGTTACCTAATTGACCTACAATTTTTTGAATTCTTGATCCGTTTTGACCAATACAAGCACCTGCAGCATCAACATTTGGGTCAAGTGAATAAACGGCAACCTTAGAACGAAGTCCAGCTTCACGTGCAATGTCCTTGATAATAACGGTACCTTCATAAATTTCTGGTAATTCTTCTTCAAATAAACGTCTTAAGAACCCTTCATGAATTCTTGAGACAGCAATTTGTGCACCTTTTGTTGTTGATTCAACATCCACAACATAAAGCTTAATGCGATCACCAACTTTAAATGTTTCACCTGGGATTCGTTTTGAACTAGGCAAATAAACTGAGGTTCTTCCAATATTTACAATTGCAGAACGTTCATCAATTTTTTCGACTTGACCAACAATCATTTCCCCAATTTTATCTTTATAGACTCCAAATAATGCTGATTTTTCAGCTTCTGCAATTTTTTGTCTTAGAATTGCTTTAACAGTCATCGCAGCGGATTTTTGGAAATCTTCTGGAGAGGCCTCAATTTGATAGGTGTCCCCAATGTTGTAGGTTAGACCAAGTGCTTTGACTTCTTCTAAAGAAATTTCTAAAAAGTCATCTTCAACATTTTCAACAACGGTTTTGAGTTGGAATAATTTGATGATCCCTTTTTTGAGGTCAATATCAGCTCTTACAAGAGCATCATCAATCGACCCAAGTTGTTTTCGATAAGCCTTTTCTAAAGCTTCCTTTAGGGCAATCACAATTGCATCTTTTGAAATGCCTTTTTCTTGTTCAATGAGGTCGATGGCTTGGATTAATGCTTTGGTATCAATCATGGTAATTTTTTTATTTCATTGCTACCGCTAATCTTGCGTAGTCAATGTCCTTTCGTTTAATTGTCAGTAGTCTTTTTCTTGCCTTGAACATTACTTCTAGTTGAATGTAATCATCTTGAATGTGCATCAGTTTACCCTCAAGCATATTTTCACCTTCAAACGGATGCATTAAGTGAAGGTAGATTAATCGCTGGATATATTGTGGTAATTCATCTAGATGAATCGGATGTTCGACACCCGCACTTGCAACATCTAAGACGTAATGTTCAGGAATAATGTCGGCTTGATCTAGGATTGGATTAATCAATTGTGTAACTTGGATAATTTCTTGTAGTCCGATTCGGCCGTTTGGCTTCTCAATAAGGACTCTTAGAAACTTTTCTCCTTGTTCAAGAGTCATCGTGACTTCAAATAAGGCTAACCCCAGCGATTCAATGGGGGGTTTAATCAATTCTTCGATTTTTTCAATGACTGTCATAGATCTCCTTAAAAAAACAAAGAGTGGATTACTCCACTCTCGTAATTTTGTTGCGAGGGCCTAAGATTCGTTCTTAAGCACCTTTAATATACACTAATTATAAAAAAATGCAAATATTTCAACAACAAAAAAAAGAATTCAAATGTATAATAAAGTCAGTCTTTTTTATGAAATCCAAAAAAATTAATTCAAAACAAAAAATTGCAGTGATAGGTGCTGGTCCTGGTGGCTTAGCAGCAAGTTTATTACTTGCACATCAAGGCCATGACGTTACTGTATATGAACGTAATGATCGAGTGGGTGGAAGGTCAAGTGTTATTAAATTAGATAACTTTTCATTTGATGCTGGTCCCACCTTCTTTATTTATCGCTATGTATTAGATGAAGTATTTAAAAGAATCGGGAAAAAACTTGAAGATTACGTAACATTAAAACCAATTGAACCCCTCTATGATTTATATTTCACCAATAAAGTTTTTAGACCTTATCAAGACCATGGCAAGATGATGAAAGAAATTCATCGGGTTTTTCCTGGAGAAGAAAATGGTTATCAACTTTATTTAAAAAAAGAATCGAGAAGATTAAAAAAATTATTACCGATTTTACAGCTTCCTTTTCATTCACCATTTCAAATTTTGAATCCAAAAGTATTGTCCGCACTTGATGAAATTGATTTGGGAAAATCACTCTATCAACGCTTAAAAAAGTTTTTTCATCAAGATGAACTCATCTATTCCATGGCTTTTCAAGCTAAGTATCTAGGCATGTCTCCTTGGGAATGTCCTTCCATTTTCAGTATGTTATCGTTTATGGAACATGAATATGGTGTTTATCATGTAATGGGTGGTCTTTATCAACTAAATGAAGCGATGGCAAAGTTAGCCACCGAGATCGGTGTAACAATCAAACTTAGCCAACAAGTTCAAAAAATTGAAGTTGAAAAGAAACATATTCAACGTATCAAAGTGAATCAAAAGTGGATTAAAGTTGATCAAGTTGTCATCAATGGTGACTTTAGCCAAGCGATTCAATTGATTGATGAAAAATCAAGACCAACTCGATATCGAAATAATTCATTATCCAAACTTAAATACTCCTGTTCCACGTTTAATCTTTACCTAGGATTAGATAAAGTTTTTCCAATTGCCCATCATAATGTTATCTTTTCAAAGGACTACGGTCATTATGTTAAAGAACTAACAAAAGATCTCACCTTATCTAAAGATCCCTCCTTCTACATTCAAAACCCAAGTATCATCGATCGTAGTTTTGCACCTGAAAACCAAAGTGCGATGTATATCCTCGTTCCTGTACCTAATTTAAAAGCTAACCTCGACTGGAAAACCATCACAAAATCTTATACAGATTTAATCCTAACTCGCATTGAAAAACTTCCAGGTATGAAAGATTTACGAAAACATATTCTTAAACAACACATCATCACCCCACTAGATTGGCAAGATCAATATCATGTTTATTTAGGGGCTAATTTTAATTTATCGCATGATTTCAGTCAGCTCTTATATTTTAGACCCCATAATCGTTTTCAACGCTTTAAAAATCTCTATCTTGTTGGTGGTGGAACTCATCCAGGTAGTGGCCTACCTACGATTTATCAATCCGCATTAATTGCAGCTGATTTAATCGGTTCATGAACAAAATTGCATTCGTATTATGGATGGGGCTTGTCATATACACACTCATCTATGTTCTGTTTATTCAAAGTGACTCATCCCTATTATTTGACATCTTGAACGGTACTGCAGACCCTTTCGCTTCTCAATTTTTTAACTTGATGGGGTTAGTACCATTTTACTTCTTACTCGATTATTTATTTTTTCAAGCTCATTCAAGATGGGGAATCGTCCCATTCTTATTTGGCTTTATCGGTGGTGCTTTTAGCATCTTGATTGGTTATAAAAAACATCGATCTATGAAAGTTTCTATACCCAAATGGATTCAAGCATTGTTGATGATTTTAATCATCCTGACAAGTGTGATCATTACGCAGGCTTTTTGGCAAGGAAATCCAAACCTATACTTTCAATTGTTTATGCAAGATTCCCTAGTTGGAATCATGACAATCGACTTTTTAGTCCTTTATCTTTGGTCTTTGTATCGGTCTAAACAACTTTTTCGTTATTGGTATGTTGCCTTCATTCCCATGGTCGGTTTTGGATTATTGATGTTATTGCATCAAGGTGATAAAAAATAACCAAGTCGTAATCGTGATAATGGTCTCGGTCATTTGTTCACTTAAAGTAACACCAGCTATTCCATCGCCACGTTGAAATCCATAATCTCCGAACTGACTATGATTTCCACCGTCAATGATATGAGTCGTAGTAAAAGGAGAATGATAGATTTCCGCTGCTTGATAAGTTTGAAGGTCTAAGATTTGATCTTCACTTCCTGTAATTGAAAGTATGGGTAAAACTGTTTCAGAGAAATCTGCATCCTCAGTGGTATAACTCGCCAAGAAGAATAAACCGTTGACTTCATCGAGATGATTAAATGCATAAAATGCCGCACTACTACCACCTAAAGAATGGCCACCGACCAACCAAAAATCAATACTAGGGTTTGCATGGATGATGGTCGATGCACCTTCAATGTTCGTAATCGCTAAATTCCATAGTGGTTGAGTGACAAAAACAGAACTATTGGTTTCTAAAGATAAAGATTGAGCAAAACTAGAATAGGCTATTGGATTAACGAGACCGCCAGGATAAAATATGATGCCAACTGAAGATTGATCGCTTAAAAATTGATAATATCCGTTCTTTTGAATTGCATTCTCGAATGCTGTTTTTGCTTGTGCTTGTGGTTGATAACTTAATACATAGGATGAAAAAGGGGCAATGATAATGACAGCAAAAATAGAAATCGCAATCAACCAGCGACGTTTTAACTTAGGATTTCTTTTCATCATGAACGATGAATTCTTGAATGAGTGGGAAAACTTTGGTGATGACATTTGCGCATGCAATCGCCACTTCCATATGTTCCAACTGGGTTCCGTTTCCTGATCTCAATTCAAGGTAATGAACCCAACTTCTTAAAGTGCCATTCATGTATAGACGAGACATGGTTAAACCTTCAGGCAAAACAGCACGAGCTTGTTCTTTTGCGATACCGTTATTGATGGCCCAAGTATACGTTTGCTTGGCCAATTGAATCATGGCTTGTTGCTTTTCTTCCCATTGCTTTTGTAAAAGGGGTCCATTAGGCTGATCACTTAATTTGATACTATTTTGTCTATTTTTATCATCTTGTAAACGTGCTTCTCGCGTGGAGAATTCTAAATGTTGTGTTGGATCAGCATATCTTTGAGAAAATTCTTGAAATGAAAAGGAGCGATGTCTTAGGATTTGTCTAGCGATATCGCGCGTTGTTTCAATTTCCAAGCATAAAGAAACCATTTCTAATGGTGACCAATGTTTATGTTTAACCAAATAACGAATTAACTTATCGGAAGTCGTCATGTTCATTTGATTGGTTGGATTAGACACGCGTGCGCAAAAAGCAATCAGTTCTTGAGCATTCGATAAGCCCTCAAGTTTTAGTGCGTCTACGGGTTGAGAATAAGAGATTAATTTAACTTTCATGCATGCTTCCTCTTGGTCATTATAACGATTGTAATGAGTCTTTAAAATAAAAAAATCTCCTGAAGAGATTGAATGGTGCCCCCTGCCAGAATCGAACTGACAATAAGTCCTTACCATGGACTCGTTATGCCATTTAACTAAGGGGGCACACGCTTTTCAATCATAGAAAAAAAACACGCTTTTGTCAATGAATTGAAGCGTGCTTTTTATTTCAAGATAATAATGCTGAATTAGTCAGAAGTTTTAAACGATAAAACTTGGTTTTTAACATCAAGCGTCACAGGTACTTTGGGAGCAATTTTTCCTTGAATTAAAGCTTTTGCAATAAAGGTTTCGATTTCCTTTTGAATAAAGCGTTTTAGTGGTCTAGCACCATATTCTTTACTAAAAGCTTGTTCTAATATATATGTCTCAATTGCTTCTGTAAAACTTACCAAAATTCCTTGTTTTTCCAGATGTTGTTCTAATTGTTGAAGCATCCGTGTGACAATCATCCCTTGTGTATCTTTATTCAGTGGGTGGAAATATACAATTTCGTCAATCCGATTCAAAAATTCAGGTTTAAATGTCCGATGGAGAAGATCTTCAACCGCATCCGACTTACCTTCTAATAATTGTTCTGATCCTAAATTAGAAGTCATGATGATGACGGTATTTCTAAAATCAATAACGCGCCCTTGCGAATCAGTCAATCTTCCTTCATCCAAGACTTGGAGAAGCAAATTAAATACTTCTGGGTGAGCCTTTTCAATCTCATCAAATAAGACAATACTATAGGGTGCTCTTCTAACTTTTTCTGTTAATTGGCCTCCTTCTTCATATCCAACATATCCTGGTGGAGAACCTATTAATCGTGTTACAGAGAACTTTTCCATGTACTCGGACATATCAATCCGAATGATTTGACTATCATTATCAAATAAACCTTCTGCTAAACTCTTTGCAACTTCGGTTTTTCCCACACCAGTTGGCCCCAAAAACATAAAGGTTCCAATCGGACGTTTCGCATCTTGAATGCCTGCTCTTTGGCGAATAATCGCATCCGTGACAAGGGTAATCGCATCATCTTGACCAATCACTCTCTGTAACATACGTTCTTTGAGTCCGAGAACCTTATCCTTTTCACCTTGGACAATCCTTGATAATGGAATTCTGGTCATCTTTGAGACAATTTTAGCAATCTCTTCTTCGGTCACAATCTCAGATAACATTCTCCCCTTTCTTGATTTGTTTTCGAGTGATAATAAATTTTTCTCTAAGGTTGGTAATTGTCCATATTGCAATTCTGAAGCCTTTTGATAGTCCCCATTATTAAAGGCTTGATCGAGTTTAAGTTTGGTTTGATGGATGGTATCTTTAATGGTTTTAATCTCTAGTAATAGGGATTTTTCTTCCATCCATTTTTGTTTTTTACTTGCATAGTCTTTTTTGAGTAGATTTAATTCATCACTAATCTTGGTATAACGAGCCTTTGAGGTAGGATCGTCTTCTTTACTCAAGGCAAATTTTTCAATCTCAAGTTGGCGAATTTTACGATCTACTTCATCTAGTTCAGTTGGCATGGACTCAATTTGAACCCTGGTAAGAGCAGATGCTTCATCGATTAAATCAATCGCTTTATCGGATAAAAACCGTGACGTTAAGTAACGTTGTGAAAGAGTTGTTGCAGCAATTAAAGCTTCATCTGTGATTTTGACACCATGATGGGATTCATATCTTGATTTAATGCCGCGCAAAATTGAAATCGTGTCTTCAACAGTTGGTTCAAGAACCATTAAAGGTTGAAAACGTCGTTCTAATGCTCGATCCTTTTCAATATATTGGCGATATTCATTTAAAGTTGTGGCTCCAATGCAATCAATTTCACCTCGTGCCAGTAAGGGTTTTAACATATTGGAAGCATCCATCGCCCCATCTGTACGACCAGCACCAACAATGCTATGGATTTCATCGATGAATAAAATAATTTTACCTTCAGACTGGCGTATCTTATTGAGGACAGCCTTTAACCGTTCTTCAAATTCACCACGAAACTTAGCACCGGCTATTAACGCCCCCATGTCTAATTCATAAATGATTTTATCTTTTAAAGTGTTAGGAACATCTTGCCGCATAATCCGTTGCGCCAAACCTTCGATTATTGCAGTTTTACCAACACCTGGTTCACCTAACAAAATGACGTTATTTTTATTTTTTCTCGCTAAAATTTGGATGATTTTTCTTATTTCTTCATCACGACCAATAATCGGATCTATCTTCCCTTTTTGAACTTGTTCATTGATATTACGTCCAAATTTTTCTAAGACTTTTTCATCTTTACTATAATCAATGGGTAATTCCATATTTACACCTCTTTAGCACTCAAATGTTATAAGTGCTAAATATAATATAGAAATTATCTTAGCATTTGTCAAGTTAGAGTGCTAAAAATTATATTAAAGGTCATTATTCCTTATAGTTATTTAGGTTTATGAGGGGCAATTAAAATAAAAAAGCTTGAATCTGGTTTCAAGCTTTTAATAGGATTAATGAATCTTTAAGTTAATCGATTGTTGGTCTAGATACGATTGCAAGAACTTCAATTATGAAGTGTGATAGTTCTGCAAAAAAATGATCTTTTTTGGGTTGAACAATTGTTTTGTTTTCTTCATCGAATGGATAGTATTTCGCATTTAATGGTTTCTTAGTTAATCGTTCGAAGATAGTTGTGCTCATGTTTCTTGGCCTCCTCTTTCCGCGTGTCTTTTTGTTGCCAGATCTTTAAGACAAGAACAATATATAGTTAAGAAATTTAAAATACAATTTTCAGAAAGAAAATGTAAACGCTTTCTAATTTTTATATAAAATGTTATCGCTTACATAGCGTTTTTCATTAAAATTAGATAGTTTTTGAAAGATATTTGAAAGAGGTTTCAGAGTTTGAAAATGCGAATACCTTGATTTACAATCTTAATTTCTTTCACATGATCTTGATAAAATTGCTTTTTTAATCGCTGAAACGTTTCACGATATGATTCATTGGGGATGAGTAAAATAAAATCTCCTTGAAAGCCAAAACCATGTAAGCGAAAAGCGATATTAGGAAATGTTGTGTGCAACCATTTGATGGTGTTTGCAATTTTAAGTTCGGATGGACTAGATACTTGATGATGTTCTAACAACTCAATATCTCTTTGTTGGGTCTGCATTAAAAGATTAAAAAATGTTTTCTCATCATCTTTTTCCAAAGCAAGAAAAGCTTTTTTAAGAGCAAAATTTTCTTGGAAAAAATGATTGGCTTTGGCAATAGCCTTGGTTCCAAAAAGCAAAGATAAATCACGTTCGTCATGGTGAAACGTTAGTGAATCGATATCCATTAAATGTTTCTGTTGATAATGTTGGGCGATAATATTCATTTGTTCAAGGATGTTTTTAATTCCTAAATGAGCTTGGTGGACGAAGTTTTGAATGGATAAAGCGATAATTTTATATGCTTTAAAAGATCCAAGTGATTTTTGATAAATAGGATAATTTTGTCCATCCATCTGGTATAAATTGGTACCACCTTCCAACATCGACAATGCATCAGATAAATGGCATGGGGTTATCATTTGATTTTGTTCAACATGATGTATAAGTCTAATTTTTTCTTCATTTCTAAAAGCGGATTTGTTTTTAGAAACAAAGGCGATTGCCTCTAAAACGATCAGTAAAAATCCACTTGAAGAACCGAAGTGAAAACCATGTTTTGTTTCTGATTCGATAAAGATATTCAAGCCGTTTTTTAAATGTAACTGAGTTTGATTCAACAATTGATAAATAAGGCCTTGTGATGAACCTTTTTCAAAATCAGAAGTAACTTTATCAAGGGAAATATTGATCGCAGGATAGTGATTTGAAATGATGCGAATCACTCGCTCTTTATTTTGACTTACACTGGCAAACATGTAGGCACTGATTGCACTGGTTAATCGACTGGAACCATGTAAACTACTATAAGCACCAAACCATTCGACTCTTAAAGGCGTTTGTATCAAGAATTCAGGTGAGACACCAAAACAGAGGATATGTTTATCAGCAAGGGACTCTTTGGTTTTTTTATCGATCATTGAGCAAGGTTTCGATTTCCTTTACTAACATTTCAGGAGTGGTCTTTGCATTATACCGACTAACCACTTCCCCACGACGATTCACTAAAAATTTTGTAAAATTCCATTCAATTTTAACATCGGTTTTTTGCTGATTTTGCTTTCGTAAATATTGGTATAACGGGTGAGCAAGATTACCATTCACTTCAATCTTTTCAAAAGTTGTAAAAGTCGTTTTGAATTGTCTTTCACAGAAAGCTTGAATACCTGCATTATCTTCAGGCGTTTGTAAAAAAGTGTGGGAAGGAAAATCTAAAACTTCGAGACCTAACGATTGATATTGTTGATAGATCGTTTGCATCGCATTATATTGCTTCGTATAACCACAATGAGTTGCTGTATTGACGATTAGCAATACCTTTCCCTTAAATTGGGATAAAGGAATCAACTTACCCTTGATCGATTTAGCAGAAAAATCATAAACATTCATTTTATATACCTCCTAAGGTTAAATAAATGTGATTGAGAACTTGGGAAGAAAGATAGACTGGAACAGGATACAATGGGATTACTTCTTGTTTTACTCGCTTCATCATCATCGGAATATCTTCCTTTTGAATTATACCAATTAACGTATTTTCAATCTTTAATGATTTTAAATGAAAGAGAATCCATTCCTTGAATGCTTTTGCTTTGACGACTTCTGGTGCATGTTCGGTTGTAAGACTTAACCAGTCAGCCATCATGGCAAGCTTTGCATGAATCGATTTACCATACGCTTCTAAAACATGAGGCAGAATAATCGCATTGGCTAATCCATGCGGAAACTGATAAAAGCCACCCAAGGTATGGGCAATACCATGCACATATCCGACATATGCACGTGTAAAGGCAAGTCCAGCATGATAAGAGGCTAATAACATGCCTTCTCGAGCAGCGATGTCATTAGGTGAATCGAAAGCTTTAATCAAGTGTTGATGAATCAGCGTTAAAGCTAATTTAGATTGTTGAAGCGTAAAGGTTGTATTACTGTTTCCTAAAGTCGCTTCAATAGCATGCGTCATCGCATCCATACCTGTACTTGCAGTAATGTGAGCAGGTAATCCAACGGTTAAGGATGCATCTAAAATCGCATAAGTAGGAACTAATACCGGATCACTAATCGCGTATTTTTCTTTTGTTTTAGGATTGGAGACAACAACGGCAACAGTGCCTTCTGAGCCAGTTCCAGCGGTGGTTGGCATCATGATCATCAATGGAGGTTTCTTTCCTACTTTTAAAAGCCCTTTTAATGCAGGAACTTTTTTACCACTCGCAAGCAGTGCGGCTGCGCCTTTGGCACAGTCCATCGGTGATCCACCACCAATACCTAAGATTGCCTGGCATTGATGTTTGAGGTAGCTTATTTTCGCTTCTTCAAGATTGGTAATGGTTGGATTAACTTGTGTATCTTGATAGATAAAGAACTCAATATGATTTTGTTTTAATAATGATAAAAGTGGATCAAGTAACTTAAGTTGAATTAAATTCTTATCGGTAACAATTAAGAGCCTTTTTATCGAATGATATTGAGCAATATCGATAACTTTATAAAACATTTTAGACCCTTTATATAATTGCGGTTGCGGTATTTTAATGATTTTGGCAACAAAGCGCATCACACTTTGGACCAATCGTGCATAAAACATGTTAATTACCTTGAAAACTCATCAAAAATAGGTGAGAGAGCTTTTCCTTCATGCATATTCTGAATGACTCTTGCAAGAAGTGGTGCTACTGATACGATTTTAATTTTAGGTAGCAATGGGTGATCAATCGTGTCGGTAATAAAAAAATAATCAATCGGTGCTTTTTGAATTCGGGTCGTAGCATCGTTTGAAAAAACACCATGAGAGGCACATACTAAAATCATTTTTGCCCCATGTTTTTTTAACAATTCAGTCGCCCCAATTAATGTGTTACCTGTATCAACGATATCATCAACAATGACCGCTATTTTGCCTTCAACTTCCCCGATTAAATTGACACTTTCAGACATATTCGGTTTGGGTCTTCGTTTATCAATAATGCCGATACTTGCTTGTCTAAATAATTCTGCAAAGTTTCTCGCTCGTGTCACAGATCCATGGTCTGGGGAAACCACAACAAGATCATCTTCACCAAGTTTCTCTTTGGTAAGAATGGATTTAATTTCTCTAGCAAATAAATGATATGGGGAAATATTATCAAAAGGAACAGAAAAGAAACCTTGAATTTGCATCGTATGAATATCCACACTCATCACACGATTAACGCCAGCTGCCACGAGTAAATCTGCGACAAGTTTTGCGGATATCGGTTCTCTACTTTTTGCGACACGATCTTGTCGCGCATAACCAAAATAAGGTATCACAGCAGTGATTTCTTTCGCACTTGATCGCTTTAAAGCATCGACAAAAACTAATAACTCCATTAAATTTTCAGAAGCAGGTTTTGAGGTGCTTTGAATAATATAGACATGTTGATTTCTAACAGTTTCTAATGGTTTAACAAGAACTTCGCCATCGGCAAACTTGTTTATCTCAACCGGACTCAGACTTAAGTTCAAATATTTTGCAATGGCTTCGCCAAGAAATTTTGAACCTGATAAGGCAAATAACTTGAAATGGTTTTGCATAAGAATCCTCGACTCTAATTTTAACACTTATTTTTTAGGGTTTTGTAAAATGTTTATAGTTTCATTCATCCTGAAGTTGTGGTAAATTAAAGTGGTATGGAAAAAGCCAAAAGTCTTAGGCAATTACCATTGAAAGTATTATTCTTATCATTCGTTTTTTTTGGTGTTGTTTTAACCTTGCTCATAATTCTAAGTTTTTTGCAATTTATCCCGTTCTCTTGGGGATTTGGCTGGTTACTAGGTGCTTTAATTGGTAGCTTAAATTATGGATTAATCATCCTTCAAGCTAATCGGCTTACTTTATCCATTCAGCATGGACTCAAACCTAGTGCCGGTCCTGGCTATATGATGACAAGGTTTATTATCTTTGCGATTGGCTTACTCATTGCTGTATTAGTTAAGTACGAAGATAATGAATTGTTTAACGTATTTTCAGTATTTTTGGCTTATTTAGTCATTAGCGGGACGATTTTTGTTACGGGTGCAAACTTCCAATCAAAAATCAAGGCGGCAAAATAATGGAATTCTTCTTATCATTACCTGCTGAAACGTATACCTCCTGGATGGTGATGATGATCATCATCGTTTTTTCCTTGATAGTATTTCAAAAGGCCAAAAAAGCAGATCCATTTGCTAAACCTAAAGGTGTTTTATTAGTTGCAGAATGGATCGTGGTTACCATTGAAGGACTAGTCAAGACGAATATGGGCCATCATTTCAGATTTCTTTCACCATACTTTTTATCGATTACCTTATATGTATTCATTGGATTTCTTTTTGGTTTAACCGGTTTATCATCACCATTAAGTTATTACCTTAATACATTCACGATTGTTTTAATGTCTTTTGTTTTGATTCATTTTACTGCGATTAAAACAAATGGTTGGAAGTATTTTAAACGTTTTATCGAACCGTTCCCAGTCTTTTTACCGATAAATTTAGTCTCGGTTTGGGCACCACTCGTTTCCATGAGTTTTCGTATCTTTGGTAATATTCTTTCTGGTTTTATCTTAATGTCATTAATTTATTTTTCATTAGGCCAATTATCTTCTTGGATTTTTAGTTTTTTACCCACTGGATTCTCGTCATTATGGTTGGCACCATTGATAGCGCCATGGTTCCACTTATATTTTGATTTGTTCTCGGCGCTTATTCAAACCCTTGTTTTCATTTCTTTATCGATGCTTTTCATCGCTCAGGAAGGTCCTGCGCGATCAAGCAAAGATGAAGAGGAAAAACATGCATTGATTGCATGATATATAGAAAAGGAGAATCTATATGATCGTATCCGTGATGATGACGTTAGTTGCCCAGTTTGCAGTCTTGTCCCCTGTCTTTGCTGACATTAATAAGGGATTGACTGGCATTGGTGCAGGCCTAGCAGTCGGTTTAGCTGCTATTGGTCCTGGTATTGGTGAAGGTCAAATCGTATCCAGTGCGATTGAAGGGATGTCAAGAAACCCTGAAACGGCGGATAATCTTCGTGCAACGATGATTCTTGGTGTTGCATTAGACGAAACCACAGGTATTTACGGTTTGTTAATCGCAATCCTCTTAATTTTCGTTTACTAAACTATGAAATTTCTGTTACTCATCCTGACGGGACCTGTTGATCCCCAAAGTATTATCGATAAGTTGATTCCTTCTGGCATCTGGCCTTTTATTGCTCAGCTACTTTCAACTTTTGTGATGATATTGATTGTGAAAAGATTTCTTTATCAACCGATTAAGAATATCCTGGTTCAACGTGCCACCTTCGTCAAGAAAACATTGGATGATGCAATTGCCAGAGAAAAACAAGCGCAAGCTTTGAAATTGGCATTAGAATCAGAAACGAAGAAAGTTCAATTGTCTTTAAAAACACTTCGTGAAGAAGCACTTGAAGAAATTGAATCAACCAAAGCCCAACTTCTTTCAGATGCTCAAAATCAAGCCAATCGAATTAAAGACAAAGCTACCCAAGAAATTTCACAAGCAAAATCCCAAGCCTTGCAGGATATTGAAAGAGAAATTGTAGGTGTGGCTCTCGATGCATCCAAAAAGGTATTGCAAAGAGAATTAACCAAACAAGACAACGACAGAATCGTTGAAGATTTCATTAAAGGATTAAGAAATTAATGGATAATATACCTTCAAGATACGCTTTAGCGTTAAAAAAAATCGCCAAAGAATCGGGTCAACTACTGGCCTCTCTTGAAGTTTGTCAGCAAGCCTTAATCCTAATGGAAACAGAACCTAGCCTCATCAAATTTTTAAGTAATGAATTCTATGCTAAAGAAGAAAAGTTCAAATTGATTGATCGCATCTTTCCTATCCAAGATTGGTTATTCTTTAGCAATTTTATGAAGTTACTTCTTGTTAAACATCGAACGAATTTTATTCAATCGATTCTCAAAGAAGCGATTGAGATGATTCAAAGCGAATTAAAAACCCAAGATGGCATCGTTTATTCCGTTACTCCACTTACAAAAGAACAATTGTCAAAGTTAGAAACTGCTTTAACGTCATATTACGGTTATCCTGTGACCTTACAAAACCTTATCAAGCAAGATTTGATTGGCGGCATTCTTCTTGATATTCAAGGAAAAGTATTTGATGCTTCGATGATCGAAAAACTAAATAATCTACGTCAAAGATTATTGAAACGAGGATAGGTTATGAAAATCAAACCTGAAGAAATCTCAAGTCTAATCAAGGAACAAATTCAATCCTTTAATCAACCTTTCAGTGAAACCGATACTGGCAAGGTTATTTCGATTGGGGACGGAATCGCGCTGGTATATGGTTTAGAAAAAGCAATGATGAATGAACTCGTGCTTTTTTCAAACGATATTTACGGACTTGTCTTAAACCTTGAAGAAGATCATGTTGGGGTTGCTTTACTTTCAACAACTCAATCGATTAAGGAAGGCGATATTGTTAAACGTACCAAGCGTACCGTTGAAGTTCCTGTCGGAGATGCGTTATTAGGTCGTGTTGTCAACGCCCTTGGTCAACCTATCGATAATTTAGGCCCGATTAAAACCAAAACCTTTAGACCAGTCGAACGGATTGCACCCGGCGTTATGACCCGTGAACCCGTCAACACCCCATTGCAAACTGGCATTATGGCGATTGATGGCATGATTCCCATTGGTCGTGGTCAACGTGAATTAATTATTGGCGACCGTCAAACCGGTAAAACCGCGATTGCAATTGATACGATTTTGAATCAAAAAGATCAAAATGTTTTATGCATTTATGTTGCCATCGGTCAAAAGAATTCCACTGTTGCGAATATTGTGGAACGCTTAAAGTCCAGTGGGGCGATGAAATATACCACGGTGGTTGCTGCTTCCGCTTCAGAAATCGGCACCTTACAATGGTTAGCACCATTCTCAGGCACAGCGATTGGCGAAGAATGGTTAGAAACTGGCAAGGATGTTTTAATTGTATATGATGACTTAAGTAAGCATGCCGTTGCGTATCGAACCTTATCTTTATTATTAAGAAGACCACCAGGGCGAGAAGCGTATCCTGGTGACATCTTCTACTTACATTCAAGATTACTTGAACGGGCTTGCAAATTAGATAAAGCTCATGGTGGTGGTTCCTTAACCGCTTTACCGATCATCGAAACCCAAGCTGGTGATAACTCCGCCTATATTCCAACCAATGTCATTTCCATTACCGATGGTCAAATTTTCTTACAAACCGATTTGTTTAATGGTGGTCAACGTCCTGCTATCGATTCAGGTCAATCGGTTTCACGTGTCGGTGGCGCCGCCCAAATTGGTGCGATGAAACAAGTTGTTCGTTCTTTAAAAATTGAACTTGCGAATTATCGTGAACTTCAATCCTTTGCCCAGTTCGGAAGTGATATCGATGCCTCAACGAAAAAAGTACTCGTTCATGGGGGTGTGCTTTTAAATTTATTAAAACAAAACCAATATGAACCTTTACCTGTTGATCAACAAATCCTATTTTTATACGCGGTACAAAATCGTTATGTGGAACAAGTTGCTGCTAGTGAATTAAAGACCTTATTAAATACGTATTATCATTTCATTGAAACCAAACATCCTGAAATCATTCAAGATATAAAGGTCAAGAAAAAATTCCAAGATAAAACCTTAGAACTATTAAAGAAAGTAACGATCAGTTTCTTCGAAAAAAGAGTGGCATAGGACATCATGGCAAAAGGTTTAGCAGTTTTAAGACGACGCATCACCTCGATTAAGGCTACCAAAAAGGTGACCAAAGCGATGCAAATGATTGCAACAACTAAGCTCAAAGCTTGGAAGCAATCGATGTTAGAATCGCGTCTTTATGCTGAAAAATTAGTGGAAGTTGTCCAAACCAATCTTCATCACGAGTCATTAAAAAGTTCTGTCTTTTTTAAACACGATAAGACCCTTCCCACTCTGTATCTTGTGATTACATCTAATTTAGGTTTGTGTGGTCCTTATAATTACAATATTTTAAGTGATTTAACCAAGCGTGTGAAAGCCAAGGATTCCGTTATTGCCATTGGTGAAAAATCAATCCGTTTTTTAAAGAATACATCCATGCAATTTACAGCTGATTTTGTGACCGCGGGTTCTTTATCGGAAGCAACGTTATCTCCCTTAATTCAAGAAGTTCTAAAGCAATTTTCAGATCGAAAAGTTGGAAGTGTCGTGATTTTATTTACCAAATTTGTCAATAGTCTTATCTTTCAACCTTCTCATTTAAACCTTTTACCTTTGTCCCTTTCCACTTTCCAAGGTAAACCCATTCTCCAAGCCCCTTTGATTGAACCTGATCCGTTAAGTGTCTTTGAAAAACTTGTTCCATTCTATTTGAAGAACTCGACTTATTCCACGTTAATTGAAAGCCAAGTATCAGAGCAATCTTCAAGACGCAATGCGATGGAAAAAGCTTCAGATAACGCTGATGAATTAGTCGAACAATTACAATTAGATTTCAACAAGCAACGTCAAGCTAATATTACTCAAGAAATCGCCGAAATTATCGGTGGCGCTTCATCCTAAGGAGGACAAACGCATGGCAAAATCTACCACTCAAGAAAAGAAAGCAACCCTTCCTAACGGGGCAATTGTTCAGGTCATCGGTCCGATTGTGGATATTCGCTTTCCCAATCAAACGTTACCCGTCTTATTGACGGCATTAGAAATTCCTCTTGAAGGAAAAAAATCTTTAGTCGTTGAAGTCGCCCAACATATTGGTGACGACATGGTTAGAACCGTGGCAATGGGTCCGACAGAAGGACTTGTTCGCGGGATGATTGTCATCAACACAGGCGCACCAATCACGATTCCTGTTGGTGAAAAAACCTTAGGTCGAATGTTTGATGTCTTAGGCCGACCAATTGATGGTCTTGGTGATGATTTTTCCTCAAGCCCAAAAATGCCAATTCACCGCCAACCTCCTACCTTTGCAGACCAAAAAACCAGTCGCGATATTTTAGAAACTGGTATCAAAGTTATCGATTTAATTTGCCCTTACCTTAAGGGTGGAAAAATTGGATTATTTGGATCCGCTGGTGTTGGTAAGACCGTTTTAATTCAAGAATTAATTCACAATATTGCCTTTGAACAAAAAGGACTTTCTGTCTTTGCTGGGGTTGGTGAACGCTCACGTGAAGGTAATGATCTCTATCGTGAAATGAAAGAATCGAATGTTCTTCCTCAAACTGCACTCGTCTTTGGTCAAATGAATGAACCACCTGGTGCCCGGATGCGCGTGGGCTTAACCGGTTTAACGTTAGCAGAATATTTCCGGGATGTGAAAAAGCAAGATGTCCTATTATTTATCGATAATATTTTCCGCTTTTCACAAGCGGGTAGTGAAGTGTCAGCCTTGTTAGGTCGTATGCCATCTGCGGTTGGTTATCAACCGACGTTAACCACCGAAATGGGTCAATTACAAGAACGTATTACGTCCACGAAAGATGGATCGATTACGTCCGTTCAAGCCGTTTATGTTCCTGCCAATGACTTAACCGACCCCGCACCAGCCGCAACCTTTGCTCACTTAGATGCAAAGACCGTTCTTGATACGCAAACGGCGGCATTAGGTATTTATCCAGCGATTGATCCATTAGGTTCAACTTCTCTTGCTCTTGATCCTAATATCGTCGGTAAAGACCATTACCAAGCAGCAGTCGGTGCACAAAAAGTCTTACAACGTTATAAAGATTTACAAGATATCATCGCCATTTTAGGTGTTGATGAATTATCTGAAGAAGATAAATTAATTGTCGGACGTGCCCGCCGCGTTCGTAACTATTTATCACAACCTTTATTCGTCGCCGAACCTTTCAATAATATTCCAGGTAAATTTGTCAAAATCAAAGATACCGTTCGCAGTGTTCAACTCATTCTCGATGGTAAAGGTGATAAATTACCAGAAGGTGCTTTCCTTTATGTAGGCACATTTGAAGATGCGATTGCTAAGGCAGAAACCCTAAAGTAATATGAATTTCCCTGTGTTAATCATTACTCCAAAACGAAAAGTTTTTGACGGTCAAGTCGAACTTTTAAGCGTGATGACAACGGCAGGCCAATTAGGTATACTTGCAAACCACACTCCATTATTGACGATTCTTAAAACAGGTCCGATGCATTTGATTGTCGATAAAAAAACGATTTACTTTGCGGTGTCAGGTGGTGTTCTCTCTGTTCAAAAAAATCAAACCATTTTACTTGTAGATGCGATTGAACGTGCCGATGAAATTGATGTGGCCCGAGCTAAGGAAGCGATGAAACGTGCAGAAGAAAGATTAAAAGAAAAGACTGAAAAAATTGATGAAGCTAGAGCAAAAGCTGCTTTAGCCAGAGCCTTAAATCGTATTCAAGTTGCCGAATCTAACAATAAGCGTTAGTTAAGGGTTACGTTTAAATCCGTCTTTACGAGGGGCAAACCTTGAAGGACGTGAACCACTCCGTTGTGGACGTTGGCCCCAAGAAGGTTTAGATCCATATGATTTTTCGTATGTGGGTTTAGCATCTTTATTTTCAGGGCGTGGTGAATAAGTTGAACTCTTAGAAGGGTTATTATCGCGGTAACCTTCACTTCTAGGTTTATCTTGACGATCACCGTAGGAGCGATTGCCATAGGATCGACGTGGTTCTCTTGGACCACTCGATGAAGATGGATAATGGCCTTGACCGCCACCGCTAGGACGACGATGTCTAGCAAATCCTGTACGATCACCGGAATCTTCACCGCCATGAATCACAAGGGTTGGATCAAAGACAAAATCTTTTAATGGTTGTGGAGTTAAATTTAATCCAGTATGACGATTAATCATATGCAATAAACCATTTTCTTCCCTTGATACTAAATTAATGACATCTCCCGAAAATCCAGCACGACCGGTACGACCTGTGCGGTGCAGGAAAGCTTCTCCGGTTTCAGGCATATCAAAGTTGATGACATGGGTAAGCTTATCAATATCAATACCACGACTTGCTAAATCAGTTGCCACTAAAATTCGCACATGTTTTTCTTTAAATTTTTTCATCGCGAATTGTCGTTGAGCTTGGGATTGATTACCATGAAGTTCCACAACTTGATGCCCTTGATGGGTTAAATTTAACGCCGTGCGCTTTGCACCACGCTTGGTACGAACGAAAATTAAGACAGATTTTAAGGCTTCATTTTTTAGGAGGTGCATTAATAAAGATAACTTTTGATTCTTTTCGATTTTGATGGTTTGATGATTAATCTTTTGTAAAGGTTGACTGACTGGGGTGATGGCAATTCGAACAGGATCATGTAAGAACGAAGATGCTAAATTCGCAATTTGTTCTGGCATGGTCGCCGAAAATAAAGCTGCTTGTCTTGGTTTAGGAATGGAAGCTAAGATTGTCTTCACATCAGGTAAAAAACCCATGTCTAGCATTTGATCTGCTTCATCTAACACCACCATTTTGATATGCGACGGATGAAAAATTCTTTCTCTCATTAAATCAAGTAACCGTCCAGGTGTCGCAACGGCAATATCAACACCTTGTCTTAGCGCGTTAATTTGACCAAATTTTGAGACGCCACCAAAAAACATTCCAATTCTTAAATTATTAAACCGAGATAATTGCATCAGCGTTTCTTGAATTTGAACAGCAAGTTCACGCGTTGGAACAATCACTAAAGCCCGAACAACTCGCTTTTCAAGTTTTGGTAAACCTGCGAGTAATTGAATCATCGGTAAAGCAAATGCAGCTGTTTTACCAGTACCCGTTTGCGCCGTTCCTAAAACATCTTTTCCAGCAATTAAAACGGGAATGGCTTTTTCTTGAATAGGTGTAGGAACGGTATAACCAGCTTTTTCAACCGATTTTAATAAAGATTCAGATAAGCCTAAATTCGTAAATGACATAGTTTCTCCTTGGTGATGATCCACCAAGCAGTAAGCTAGGAATCATAAACACACGTACGACTATAACACACAAGGGTGTGATTAGATATGAGATTTCATCCAAGTGATACGTTGCGTTAAGAATTGACTGAGATAATCAAACTGCTCCGAAATACTCGTCATCGGGCGAAGTGGCTCAGGTATTGGACACCATCCTTCACATTGATCCATCGGCCATAATTCAAAATTATCTTCACTCAAGGTTGTCAAACGCGATTCATTGAGTTCAAGCCATTCAAGGATACTTGGTAATACTTCATCTTCAAAATTATTTAGTTTTTCTTTAAAGCGATTTTTTATCGCTGGTATCTGCATCATTAACGTAAACAATTCATTCTTTTCATAGGTCGCCCAACCCCAATGACCTTCAGGACCATATTCAATATAATCCGCGTTTCCATAGGCTAAATCGAAATCCCATAAAGGCATATGTTTGATTTTTCCACCAGTTTCTTTCACCATATAAACCGAACCCCAACCCACATCCACATTCTTAGCAATTTCTTGAATCATAAAATAATCAATCCAATTTTCAACATCCATGTAAGTTTCATAATTTTGTTTTTGAATTAAGGCTTGGCGTGTTGAGGTTAAATAATTATTGATAAAACGGGTATGGCGAAATTGATAACCAGTGCCTAGTGGATTCGGTTCTTTAATCGCGTAAGGACGATCGTTAATGCTAAACCATTCAAGATTTTCATTACCTTGGTTTTGTACATATACTTGATAATCTAACTCAATCATAAAACCGGCATCATCAAGCGTAAGATTGGGTTCAATATTCAGTCGATTTTTAGAAAACTCAACCCGTTCAATCAGTAAATATTGTCCTAGGTAACCTTGATTAATAAACAAATCAACAAAGCGATAATCGAGGGAATAAAGCGTGGAAGGGAAGAATTGACTCATATAGGCGGTTAGACTATTCCTAACAAGAGACCGATCGATATAATTTGCTAACAAAATATAATTTTTAGCAGATTTCATGCCAAAGATAGAGGTGTTTTCATCAAAGCGTATCCGATAGGGGCGCTTGGGCATAAATCGTGTGGAGTGGCCTCTTGTACGAATGGCCAATGGGCTGGTGATATTCTTCGTGACATATTGACCATTCAAATCATATTGAACCGAAGCAGTGCCATTAATATAGTCTTCATAGAAAATATCACTTTCATTTTTTTGATTGGCTAAATTAATTCTTAAGACTGGACGTTTCGTATAGGTTGGGACATGAAGTTGACTCTTCACAAACATCGGATAGGTAAAGGTTGTGACAAAATCTTGTTTTCTTAACGTGGCAGTCAATTCAATCAATTGATCTACAATTGGACTAACATATTGAAAAACACCTTCTATAATCGGATAGTCTGGTGTAGACCATTCAATCGTGATGTCAGGATCACTTGCAATCGTTAGTGGTAAAACATAATGATCATTGATATACTCCGCATTCGGAGCTAACAAAGTTTCATATTCATTCAGCGTTTCACTACTGATGACAGGTTGACTGGAAGACAAAAGGCCTTCACAACTGGTTAAAACCAAGATAAAAAGTAAGCCACCCATGAAATGATTTTGAGTTTTGCGAATGTTCATTATCTTAATATAACATTCAGACCGTTTGCAGTGTGTTCAATTTTAACATTACTCGAAAGCCGATATGGATTATGCGTGGTTTTCTTTTTGGAAAGGTCTTGAATCGCGACTTTGAGTGGTTGATTTTGGAAATGATAGGAAATGATTAATCCCTTTAATGAAGGAGGAATCATTGGATCAATCACTAATTTGTTTTGTTGAACTTTTATACCTAAGAAATGGTGAATGAATGTTCTTAAATAAATCCCAGGACCTGAGGAATAGAGCCGCCATCCAGCTTTAACTTTCACTGCACCTTTTCTTACTTTTTCAAAGTCTCTTTTCGCTTCATATCGATCTAAAAAAGCAGCATCTGAACTTGAGAAATAGACGTTTCGTTGTCGTCTTTCGGCATTATGAACATAGGATTGCATTCCGATCGGGTTAATGACATTTAAACCCCACCAAGCTTCTTCTGTGTTACCAATGGTTGTCATCGCTTCGATGTAACGAATATGGGCATGAACATATTGGATACCAATTTCACGACCAAAGTTTGCTGCGGTTTCTGCCCGTTGGAAATAAGTCTTTTTTCCACCTTGATACGTCACGGCAGTATTCATTAAACGCACACCATCAGGGTGTCTTAAATGTTGCCGTATGATTGTTTGATAGCCTTCGATGTTTTTCTTGTCAAATAAATGACTGATGATGCCACGATTAAAGGGTAATAATCGATATGAAAGTCCTGTTTTCTTATCTTGAGGATGTAATAATACTTCGCGACGATCTGGATAAAAAATAACAAATCCAGCTGGAACGCCATCGACGATAAGATAAGATTCAAAATCTTTCTTTAGGGATTGTTTATATGCGAGGAGTTCTGCTTGACGATGATCCGTGAAGACTGGCCATTGGGTTAAATGATTGAGTGCTTCGTATAAAAGTGCAACGGTCCAACCCGACACCATTTGTTTGGTTAAGGTTTGGTTTGCAGGTTGTAAGGTATCATCCCAGTCACCACCACCATATGCAGGTAAAGCGGTTCCTTTGATTGCAGATTGTTGAAGAACTTTGATAATGTCCCAAACATGTTCAGATAGGGGTGCTTTCAAATCAGTAAACGTGCCTTTATGTTTGTCCATGTAAGGAAGCGATTCTTTAAGAATAGAAAGATCACCGGTAGCTTCTAAATAATTGGCAAGTGCCTTTAAAGGCCATACGGTAACATCCCCATGAGATTCATGGGCTTGAATATTGCGATAATTGTCAAACATAAACCATTGAGGAAATTCTTTTGTATCCGTGAATTGACGCGCAAATACTTTCAAAAGAATTTCACGATTTAAATCAAAACGTTGGGCCGTTAAAAAAAGTTCAAATGGACCTTGTAAGACATCTCGAGTGCCCCAAGCTGCACCATTATATTGTTCTAACCCATGAGGCGAGGCATAGTGAACCAAAGCATCATGAACATACCAAGGTACCATCAAGTTAAAAGCATCAACGGATGCTTGTTGCTGAGGATGCTCTAAATGCAGGGGCATCAATTTTTCAATGAAAGTTTGATATTGTCGATTAAATTGAACTTGTTCAGGTAATACTTTCATCTCATGATTTAAGGTCGCTTGTGAATAAAATTGGAATTCAGAAACCTTTTTCATCTCTAGAAAAATCATGCCACCATCTGTCATCGAAGGTTGGATAAAGTCTTTAGCAAGTTTAAGTTGGAATGGTTGATTGAGTGTTAATTGATAGCGTAAGCCAGGATAATGATTGGCAATAAAACCACTACTTCTTCCATCGATGGTGATCGATTGACCCGATTGGGTGAATTGAATCTGTGGTTGATATTCGTTTGTATCAAGTAGGATTTGCTGGGTCAGAATGATTTGATAGGACTTGCGTTGAAGCGATTGAAAAGTTAGTTTGGATATTGGATCTTTTCCATTGATTGCGAGGGTGATGATCCATTCATCATCCTTGAATTTGTAATGCCATTGCACTTGATCAACAGACATAAGCATAAAAGAAGGCATGCCAAGTAATTGGTATTGTCCTTGCTGATAAACATATAAACGCGTACCCGCAATCGTGTGTGCATTAAGTGGATGTCTTAAATCACCGGTTAATTTATGAAAATTAGAATTGCCATAAACCGTATGAGAACCAAAAACACCAAACATATATGCGGTTGTCGCAAAGACATCTTCTGTTGCATGCAGCACATCACCACTTAAAAGAATATGACCATGAGGACGTTCCACAAGGCGTTCTTTTTGTTGAGTAACGAGATGATCGCCTTTGTCAGTAAATGCTGATAAAAGTTCTTCTTGCGAGGACATCTCTACTTGTTTTAGATTCGGAAATCTAGTTTGTAGTTCTTTTTTATCGAGGGGTAAGCCAGAAAGAGGATTCGAAGGATTGATCAGATTAGTCCATTGTTGGCCCTTAATCAAATTGTTGGCTCGGGATTCAAAGGAAGGTTTTGCCAAAGGAGCGTTTAAAAACAAACCATCTTGTTTGACGGAAAGACCATAAAATGAAATTGAAAGTGGTTTCGATGATAAAGAGAATGGTTTTGTTTGTAACGCTGGATACGCAAATTCATATTGATAATTTTGCGACGGTAATTGTTTGAGTTGATAGGCAACGGGAGTATGCGTTAATTTATAATCAAGCCCAAAAAATTGCATCGTGTCTGTTGAATATCCAATCGTTGGAACTGAACATCCAATTTGAACATAGTGTGTTAAACCTTGATTTTGTCGGGATAAAATGGTGTGATAACCGTCTTGGGTAAAGATTTGATGATCGATGTATTGTGAGGTATAGGCTTCATTCATCAGGATGCCAAAGGGATGACCGATGCCAATATCTTGGCCATACATCAAATCATAAACCGCTTGCGTGTTGGTCGTAGATTGAAGGTGGACCAGGTATTGCCATCCATTGTCTTTCACAATTAAATGAACTTGATATGACACACCCCAAATCGATCCTTGATAGATCGCTCCATCATTCGTGGGCTGCCATTGACTAGGACTATGAATCCCGATTAATTTACTGACTCGATACCCTTGTGCCATTTTTTCTCTTAGATAAAGGTTCGCAATCATTCCATCAAAAGGATTGCCTTGAAGAAGATTAATTTGATGTTCACCATGCATCCATTTGAAAACGTCACCTGACGCTAAAAGAAAAAGACTGATTTCTCCTTTTTTGATAACCGTGTTCGACCATTGATTCGTTAAGGTTTGCATGGGTTAAATCTCCTTATGTACATAAAGTAATGATGTTTCTTCACCTGTGACAAATGAAAGTTTACCTTTTAGAGGTTGACGTTGATACGTGTCATCAATATAGGTTAAAAATTGACGATCAATGTTAATCAACAATGATTGGGACTCTTGAGGTTGAAGGAATCGTTTTTCCATCCCAACCAATTGACGGTTCGGTAAGGCGGCTGGGGCAAGAGGTTGATGTAAATAAACTGGAACAATCGCATAACCTGCTTTGGTTCCAGTATTTTTAACGGTAATAGACAAAAGAATATCATCATTAGTCGAAGCGTCTTTAAACTGGGAAAATTGGAACGTGGTATAACTTAAGCCATCGCCAAAAGTAAACAAAGGTAAATTGGATTCATCAATATAGTGTGATGTATAGGTAAAGTTTTGACCTAAAAAGGGGCGCCCGGTATTAAGGTGGTTATACATGATCGGAATTTGTCCGACACGGCGAGGGAACGTCATCGTTAATTTTGCAGAAGGATTATTTTTTCCAAGTAAAGTATCGGTGATGGTGTACGCTGCTTGTGAACCTAAAAAATAAGCATAAAGAATTGCATGAACATCATCGACGATTGGCGTTAAGACTAATGGACGGCCTGCTGTTACGATCAAGACAATCGGTTTTCCGAAAGCTTTTAATTGTTTGATAAATTGAATGGTCTTGTCCGCAAGAACGGGATTGGTTTTGGATCGAGCTTCGCCAGATTCTTTTTCTTCTTCACCTGTCATGACTATCATGACGTCTGCAAGCTTGATTTGCTGTTTAAATGCTTCTGACCATGTTTGCGTATCTTCTACAGAGCTTTGAATAAAAGGCTTTAACACTGAATGTAAACTTGGTGTAATCTCACGATTACCATGCCATGACCAAGGTCCTAAAAGGGCACCGCTATTGGAAAGATGACCAAGTAATGCAATCTTTTGATTACTCAAAGGTAACAGATGATTGTGATTCTTTAATAAAACAATCGATTCATCAGCCAGTGTTTTTGCTATGGCGAGTTGAGGAGCAGAAAGCGGGAAAGATTTTTCTTTTTCGATATGGGCGCCTTTAAATGGATTTTGAAATAAACCTAAATCTTTCTTCAACTTTAAAACTCTTAACACGGCTTGATCAATTAATTCGATATCAATCAAACCTTGTTTAACAAGCGTGGGGATATGTTTAATGTAAGCACCGGATGCCATTTCAATATCAACGGTAGCGAGTAATGCTTGTCGAACTGCATCTTGGTCATCTTGACTGACACGATGAACAACCGTTTCAATAATCGAATCATAATCTGAAATCGTAACACCTTTAAATCCCATCCGTTTACGGAGTATTTTTCTTAATAAGGTTTGATGAATCGTCGCAGGAATACCTTCAAAGACATTAAAAGACGTCATTGCCATTCTCACGCCAGCATCCACAGCACCGCGATACCCAGCATCATATTGTTGATAAAAATCATGCAAGGAAATACTTGCTTGAGCATAGTCTCGACCTGCAAGTGCGGCACCGTAGGCAGCAAAGTGTTTAATACAGGCTGCTAAACTATCTTTATTTTTTAAGCGTTTTCCTTGATAGCCTTGTGTCATTGCATATGCATAGTGATAGGAGAGATACGGGTCTTCCCCATAGGCTTCCATCACCCGTCCCCATCGTGGATCTTTAACTAAATCTGCCATCGGTGAAAAGGTAACATGGATGCCACTTAAGGTTGCTTCTTCTGCAGATGCTCGGGCCATCTTATAAAAGTTTTGCGTTGAAAAGGATCCGGCTAATGCTAATGGAATAGGAAAAATGGTTTTATATCCATGAATTATGTCAGCCATAAATACCAATGGGATTTTATGACGACTCTTGGAAAGATACATCGTTTGAATATCAATCATCTCTTGGGGATTACCGATGCCAAGAACTGAACCTGCTTGAAAAATATCCTGTTCTCTTAACTTTAAACGTTGCACGGGTCCTGCAACTTCTTGTAGTGCTTCTTTTTTGAAGAAATACGGTGGCAGTTGGACGAGTTGTCCTGCTTTTTCTTCTAAGGTTAGATTTGCGAGTAAGGTTTTGATATTCATCGTTGAGTTGACTCCTTTATGATGATTTTTCCAATTGGTTTTAAGACACCTTTGACTTCTCCTCTTTGTTGAAGCGCATCAATTAAAAACGTAGCAGCCGTTTGACCCCACGCATAATGATCAATTGAAATCGTAGTTAAACTTGGTTTGATGTAAGGATTATTTAAATAAGAACCATCAAATCCTGCAACGCCAATCGCTTCTGGGACTCGAACACCGGCTTCACGAAGCGCTTCCATCACGCCTAGGGCCATTTCATCATTGGCGCAATAAACAAAATCAGGTCTGGTTTTCATCGCCACAATTAATTTTCCAGCTTGGTAACCGGATGGTGTTGTAAAGTCACCATCAAAATAATGCTGACTTTTTAATCCTGCTTCTTGTAAAGCTTGTAAATATCCTTTGTAGCGTTCCTTATTATTGAAGGCTTCCTTGGGTCCAGAAACATAAACAAAACGTTGATATCCTTGATTAACCATTTGGCGAATCAATTGATGAACTAACAAATCATTGTCCATGACACTTGGATAAATATTTTTGCCTTTTAAAAATGTATCTAGCACCACAACTGGTGAATTTTTTGCATATTGAATAATCACCTGTTTATCAAAAGATGAATCAAAAATAATCGCTGCATCGACTTGTTTTTCTCTTAGCATCATCGAGGATGATTGACCTGAACTTACTAAAATATTCATATTGCGAGCATGAACGACCTTATTAATACCTTCAAGGATTTCTGAGAAAACAGGACCACTAAATCCATACACAAACACACCAATATTATTCGTCTTTTTGGTTTTAAGATTACGGGCAGATGCATTGGGATGATAGTTAATTGCCTCCGCTACTTCCATGACACGTTTTCTCGTTTCTGGGTTAACCAAAGGAACATTATTCAAGGCATAACTTGCCGTGGAAACGGAAACACCTGCCTTACGGGCAACGTCTTTAATGGTTGGCATTTGTTTTCCTTTTTTTCTTCAACATCACACCGAAATATGGAGGAATGGTCGTCAATGTTTTTAATGTTAAAGTTGGATGATTGGATAGTAAGACTTCCCAATCTTGGATATCTTCTATTTTAAGCGATATCTTCTTGGAAGAAAAAGAAGAAATGATCATGATGCTTTCAGTATCATTTTCCCTAACATACGCGTAAATCGAAGGATGTTTGAAATCACGAAAGGTTAGGTTGCCGTTGATAAAAACATCATGTTGTTTTCTTAAGGTAATGAGGCTTTTTAGAAAACGTTGGATACTATACTTTGCAACGATATCTTTCTTAACATTAATGGTTCGATATTGAGGATGAACGGGCAACCATGGAGCGTGTGTAGAAAAACCAGCATAAGCTTCTGTTGACCATTGCATCGGCGTTCTTGCATGATCTCTGCCTTTTGCTAATAATGATTGCATAATCGTATGAACCGGTTGCTTACCAAGTTGATCTTGGTAGTAATTCAAGGATTCAACATCTTTCATCTCTTCAATCGACTTAAAGGGATAATTGATCATCCCAATTTCTTCACCTTGGTAAATAAAGGGCGTGCCTAATTGTCCATAAAATGCAAGTTGTAACATCGTTTGACTATGATAACGGTGACGGCGTGAACCATATCGAGAAACGGGTCGAGGTTGATCATGATTACCCATAAACAAAGCGTTCCAACCTTGCTTTTCATAGACATTATGAAGATGGCCAAAGGTCTTTTTTAAATCCGATAGATCTAATGGCTTTAGTGCCCATTTTCCAAGTCCAGGTTGTTCATCTAACCATAAATGAGAAAATTGAAACGCCATCGAAAACGTTCCGTTTGGCGTGCCCGTAACGGCAGCAGCTTGCTCCGCAGAAGATCCTGATAATTCACCAACGGTAAAGAGATTAGCGTCTTTCAGTACTTGTTCTTTTAATTCTTTTAAATAAGCATGATAGAAAGGTCCATGACCAATGATGCCTTGATCAATATCTTTACCAATTAAATCAATCACGTCTAAACGAAACCCATCAAAACCAAACGCTAACCATTCATTTAAGATGGCATATAATTCTTTCCTTAAGTTAGGATTTTGCCAATTTAAGTCTGGTTGTTCTTTGGCAAAAAAGTGAAAATAATATTCATCACGATTGGGAACCTTGGTCCAAGCAGGACCAGAAAAAACAGATTGAATGTCATTGATTTTTTTTCGGAAAATATAATAATCGCGATACGGACTATCTGCACGTTTCAACGCGTCGATGAACCACGGATGCTGATCTGAAGTATGATTCAAAATAATATCGGAAATGATTTTCATGCCTCGACGATGCACTTCTTCAATCAGTCTTTTTAAATCTTGTTTGGTACCAAACCAAGGATGAACGTCTCGATAATCACTGACGTCATATCCATTGTCTTTCATGGGTGATTGAAAGACGGGTGATAACCAAATTACATCGATGCCTAATTGTTGTAAATGATCTAAACGGGAAATAATTCCTTGGATATCACCAATACCATCGCCGTTGCTATCCTGAAAACTTAAAGGATAAATTTGATAAACGAAGGCACGATGCCACCATTTTATTTCGCGAGTTGCCATTGTAAAACCTTCATCCCTTTTTGAATAAGCGGATGCGACATATAGGCCTTCATCACATCTTGATGTAAGTAGGCATTGGCCATCAGTAACTCTAACCCTTTATCAATCCCTAACCAGCGAGTTGAAACCCATACTGGTGGAGTGTCATTAAAGGCATTGATAAATCCATAACGGCTATCCCAAAGACGTGAATCTTTTCTAAGTTGTTCAATGGCTGGTAACGCTAATTCAGGAGCGTGATATAACGAGCCAATCATCGAGTTGGTTGCAACACTTCCATCATGTTCAAGTTTGTTCATCGCGTTTGGTAATGCTGCCGACACTTGATAGCCTTTTCTTCCATAGCTTGCAGTGAAACCAAAATATCGTTCACCAAAGGTTGGGAATTGTTTAATCGTGTCGCGACTTAAGGCATAGTGACCATAAATCGCTTGTCTAGTATTTTCAAACCAATTAATGCCTTGTCGGTCGTTCCATTGTTTTAAATCCAACCAGCATTGAGGATATTGGTAAACAAAGAGT
>JACCEB010473652.1_pt1 | contig 65059 bp, 101 predicted proteins | sample 7454761 | NCBI WGS metagenome assembly JACCEB01 (sample SAMN15323454, study PRJNA562643) | freshwater metagenome | isolation source: river surface water | place: USA:Blue River Watershed | collected 2017-08-18 | reverse complement strand
TTGTAACTCTTGTTGCTTCTATAAAAGATCTAGATTATGACGAAGCTAAGTCTTGGGTATTTTCTAACCTAGATATAAATCTTGAGCTATTAGCTAAGCAATTAGAAGAAATAAAAGACTCTTATGTCCCTAGAGCTCAGTTAATTCCAATGAGTGAAGCACGCCTTGCTGTCTTTTCTACACCACCAATCTGGGCCTTGAAAGAACGTGAACTTACTGAAGACGCTTGTAAAAAATACGGAGTTTTATGGAATCAAAAATCTTCTGAATGGATTACTCCGATACGTGAAGCAGATACAAATAAACTTATAGGGTGGCAGGAAAAGGGTCAAATATCTAGATCCTTCTTTAACAGACCTGTGGGAGTTCCAAAATCTAAAACATTATTTGGACTAGATGCCTGGGATGGGGGAACTATGATTGTAGTTGAGTCCCCATTAGATGCAGTAAAGCTATTTAGCGTGGGTATATCCGGTGGCGTTTCTACTTTTGGTGCTGCAGTTAGTTCTGAGCAGGTTGAACTCATGCGTAGAGCAGATAAGTTAATTTTAGCTTTTGATAACCCAAAGATAGATGCTGCAGGAAAAAAAATAACTGCAGACATGTTTGGCAGACTACCTAGTCTTGGTATGGAGGCTTCTTTCTTTGCCTACGGAAGCAGCAATAAAAAAGATATAGGAGATATGACTAAAGAAGATATTGAGTGGGGAATAGAAAATGCAAAGCATTTAGTTTTTGGCTCCGGAGCAATGTACGCATGACCTTTACCGGTTCTTTACTTCCTTATCAGCCAGAGGCCGTAGACAAGATGTGCTCAAGAGGCAAGGTTCTGGTTGCTTACGATTTAGGGCTAGGCAAGACAGTATTGACTATAGCTGCGCTTGAGCGGTTGATGGACAACCGTTCCGTACGTGAGCCAGGTATAATAATCTGCTTGTCTAGCCTTAAGTACCAATGGGCAGATCAGATAAGGAGATTCACCAATGACACTTCAAACCCTTTGGTCATTGATGGAACGCCAAAACAAAGAGCAGCTCAATATGCACAAGCCCTCGACTGGGTTAATTCAGGGATTGATTACATCATTCTCAATTACGAGCAAGTTGTTAACGACTGGGCTACCGTGTCTAAGTTGCCAAGAGGATTTATCGTCTGTGACGAAGCAACCGCAATCAAGTCCTTCAGATCAAAAAGATCAAAATATATAAAAAAGTTATCAAGTAATTATAAGTTTGCTCTTACAGGTACTCCAGTAGAGAATGGTAAACCAGAAGAACTGTACTCAATAATGCAGTTTGTAGACCCAACAGTTCTAGGTAGGTTTGATCTATTTGATCAGACCTTTATAGTACGAAACAGATTTGGTGGAGTAGAGCGTTATAGAAATATAGATATATTAAATAAAACTATAAAAGATGCTGCTGTAAGAAAGCGCCAAGAGGATCCAGACGTATCCCCATATCTTCCCGACGTTATTACTAAAGAGCCCATATTAGTTCCATTTTCTTCTTCAGCTAGGGCCGTATATAACACTATAACCGACGATCTTCTTACTGATTTAGATGATGCTATGGAATCTTTTGGATCTTCATTTGACATCTTTTCACACTATGGTCAAAGCGATCAGGGCGGTCCAATGGACGAACTACGCGGACGTATTATGTCTAAGCTAACCGCTCTTAGAATGTGGTGTGATCATCCAGATTTGTTAATACATTCAGGAAAAATATATAATCCAATGCAGGGGGTAGGATCAAAGTATGCGTTTGAACGCATACAGGATGGGTTACTAGAGGGTGATTGGAAGTCCCCAAAACTAACTGTATTAAAAAACTATGTAGATGATTTTTTGTCTTTAGATGAAAATAACAAAGTAGTAATCTTTACTACTTATGTAAATATGGTTTCTTTTATACAAAAAGCATTACCATATGAGTCTGTAATATATACTGGAAAATTAAATGCAAAAGAAAAAGAGGCTGCAAAAGTAACTTTTCAGACGTCTAAAGACTGCAGGGTATTTATATCCTCAGACGCTGGGGGTTATGGCATAGACCTGCCTCAAGCAAATTTGCTCATAAATTATGATCTTCCTTGGAATGCAGGACTTGCAGTCCAGAGAAATGGTAGAATAAAGCGTGCTTCCAGCACTTGGAAAAACATAGTTATACAAGACTTGCTTATGGAAAACTCCATAGAGCAACGCCAGCACGAGCTTCTTATACAAAAGGCGGCTGTAGCTAGTGCTGTGGTGGATGGTACGGGAATAGACGATCGCGGGGGCATAAAGCTGACTGCTGGATCTTTGAGGGCATTTTTAATTAATGCATCTACACTTGTTTAGGAGACCTAATGCCAAACTCACCAAAAACTCCAACCCGTACAATCCGGGTATCTAATGAGCTTTGGACTGCCGTAAAGGAAAAGGCTAAGATAGACGGCCGTACCGTAACAGACGTAATAATTGAGGCCTTAAAGGAGTATATAAAGGATTAACCTCGATTTGCAGGTTGTCAGCCCCTAGGTATAAGCTAGGGTCAAATTACCAAGGAGGGTAAAAATGGCAAAAGTTGCTACACCACCACGTAGACCAGACGCTAATCCGTTGATGGTTAAAGTACGTGAATTTATCTCATATAAAAAGCAAATTGAAAAGCTAACAAAAGCTCAGGATGTAATTAAAAAAGAGCTAATAAAAACTGTTGAAGAGCATGGAGAAGTTGATGACTCAGGTCATCAGTGGATTCATCTTCCAGAAGAAGTAGATGGTTATGCTTCTCTACAGCGTCAGCGTCGCGTCTCTCAGAGTTTAGATATGGATGCCGCTACAAAAATTCTTAAAGAAAAAGGTCTCTATGATAAGTGTGTAGAGATGGTTCCTATGATTCAAGAAGACGCGGTTATGGGAGCCCTTTATCTTGGAGAACTAACTGAAGAGGATGTAGATCAGATTTTTCCAAAAGCGGTTACCTGGGCTTTTGTTCCAAAGAAGGCCTAGTGTAAGATGCCTGATGTTATAGACACGATGTTTGGATCTATGAATGAGTACTATCCTGGGTCCAAGAAAAAGCGTCGTCCTAAAACACATGAACCAAAAAAACTAAATAAAGAGAAGGATCTTTGGGAAGAAAAGCCCCAAGTAAAAAAACTTCCTAACGGAAAAATAGTAGAGCTCTATAGTGCTGGAGCTTTATCTGTTGCCTTAGGTCGCCCCCTAGTCACCATAAGACTGTGGGAGCGTAAAGGCTATATTCCCAAGGCTCCTTATAGACTTCGTTCTGTAGTTGTTGGCGATAAGAAGAGGCCCGGCAATCGTATGTATAGCCGTGCTATAATTGAGTCAACAATAAAAAGTTTTCAATCCCGAGGACTTCTTGAAGCCCCTAGGATTGATTGGAATCGATATCCAGATCTATCAATAGAATTGTTAGAAACTTGGACTGAGATTCACAAAAAAGAAACTAATGACCCTACCAATGGCTAATGGCTAAGAAAGGAACTACCCAAATGGGCGTTCAAGCAACAAACTCACTCCGCATCAAGAAAGATGCACCAAATGTTGATACTTATGTATCAGATATCCAAGAAGACGGCGTTCTAGACGAGTCTCTTTTCGAAGAAGAAGATGAGAATGAAACACCAGAGCGTTCTTCTGTAATTCAGACCGGATGGGCAGCAGCTCGTCGTTCTGATGGCGCTGACAAATCATTTACTCCAGACTTTAAGTTTGATGAGGACGTCCAGCTAGTTAAATTCCTATCATCTGAACCAATGAGCTTTTTACAGCACTGGGTACAACGCCCAGGAAAGAAATCATTTATTGGTTGGGAAAATGATCCACTATCAAGAGTTGGAAATAAGCCAGAGAGAAAGTTTGCATTTACTGTTGTAAACCTTTCTGACGAAGAACCTACAGTTCAACTTATGATCTGCGGAGTTCGCTTGGCTAAGCAACTTGAAAAGTTAAACTCAGATAAGAGAACCGGACCTATCGATCGTCCCGATATTTATTGGGCAGTCAGCAAGTCTGGCGTAGGCACAAAGACTGTTTACCACATTGAGTCTGTCAAAGAGAGAGACTTGGCACAGGATTTTGGAATTGATCCACTTGCTGCTGGTAAGCTTATTTCTACAATGAAGCCTCTAGGCCCTGAAGCACTTCGTGTTTCTACAGCGGCTGAGCTAGAAGAGCTTGCGAAAGAAATTCTCGCAAGTTAATTTGAGCATTGCTGGGGGGACTTGGTCCCTCCCCATAGGTAATTCCCCCCAGCATTCCAAAGAGAGGCAACTATGAAAATAATAACTTCTGAAAAAGACCTAAAAGAATTAGTTCAGTATTACTCAAAAGTGGATGCTTTCTGCTTCGACGTAGAAACTATTGGAGAACATCGCGGTGATCCAAGAAGAAATACAATTACCTGGATCTCTCTTGCAACAGACGGGCGTGTTGATGTAATACCTATGGGGCATCAAAATGGGGAGTATCTTCGCACCGAGTATCCTCTGCTTGCATCAGGAACTCTACGAGCTGAAAAAGGGCTAGAACTACGTCCGCAGGATTACAGCAAGGATGACAAAAAAGCTGTACGAATATTTGGTGAGCCCCCTACCCAATTAACCCCTGGAGAGGTATTTGCCGCTCTTAAGCCTTTACTTAACAGCGATAAGGTAAAGGTTGGGCATAACCTGAAGTTTGATCTACAAAGTGTTGCAAAGTATATAAAGGGCTTGCCTTCAGCCCCCTACTTCTGCACATTAAATGCTTCCTTTGTACTAGATAACAGAAATAGAAACTCTTTAGGTTTGGATGATTGTTTAAAGCGAGAGTTTAACTATGACATGGTTAAGGGTGTAGGAAAAGAAGTAGAGAAGCATAGTTTTGAAGAGGTTGCCACATACTCTGGATTAGATGCCGAGTGGACTTGGAAGTTATATAAAGCTCTTTCCGAACGCTTAAATACTGATGGTTTATCTGGAATATTTAATCTAGAAATGGATGTATTAGAAGTTGTCTGCAGCATGGAGCTCCGTGGGGCAGATATTGATGTAGAGCAATTAAAAATATTAAAAGAAGATATTGAAAAACAATTAGAAGATACCAAGGGACAGATCTTTGCTTTAGCTAAGCGCCCTTTTAATATAAATTCTGTTCCAGAAAAACAAGCTCTTTTATTTACTTCTAAAAAAGATGGGGGTAGAGGTATACGCCCAAAGATTATGACTCCGGCAGGAGAGCGTAGGATTGTAGAGGAAGGAAAAGAACCTACAGTGTATGACTACTCAGTTGCTGAGCCTGCATTAGATCAATTTAGGGGTAAAGATGAGTTAGTTGATGCACTACTTACATATTCAGATTTAAATAAATTAATGACGACCTATGTTATGCCTTACTTGGGTGGGGATATAACTAGAACTTTAGGTGGAAAGTCTAAAATAATAGAGAAAGAAAGTTTGCTTTATAAGGGCCGAATACACACTGACTTTGTTCAGTATGGTGCAGAAACCGGTAGGTTCTCAAGTAGAAATCCTAATCTTCAAAATGTACCTGCTCCACACACTTTCAATGGAAAAGCCGTACGAAATCTATTTGTTGCTCCACCGGGGCATAAGTTGGTAGTTGCTGATTATTCTCAGATAGAACCAAGAATTATTGCTTCTTTTAGTGAAGATCGTATTATGTGCGATGCTTATAACAAGGGAGAGGATATCTATACAACTATTGGAGATACCATGGGTGTAGATAGAAAAGCTGGAAAAGTTCTTGTTCTTTCTTTAGCCTATGGTGTTGGCCCAGATAAGATTGCTTCTGAGATTGATTGTTCTTTAAATGATGCAAAGAAGCTTTTAGAGTCTTTTTCCGCTAGATTTCCAGCAGTTAACAGGTATAAGCGACTTGTTATTTCTGAGAGTAGGCGGCAATCCCCAGTTCCCTATGTAAGCACCATGCTAAAGAGGCGTAGATATCTTCCAGACTTGAGGTCAAAAGAGATTTGGAAGAGGGCTAGGGCTGAGAGACAAGCCTTTAATACAGTTATTCAGGGGTCTGCAGCTGATCTTATAAAGGTTGCTATGATAAGGGCATACCACATGATTCCGGACGAATCCAGTCTCATACTCACCGTACACGATGAGTTAGTAACGGTTACTCCGGATAGGTTAGCGGATGAAACAGCAGAAGCAATCCGCCAAGCAATGGAGGGAGTATCTGCTTTGAAGATTCCGATTATTGCTGATGTAAAAGTAGTTAATAGATGGGGAGAGGCAAAATGAGTTGGTTTAGGCGTAAGCGTAAGAAGAGAATAGAAACACGAATAATTGATGTTCCACTACCCATACTTATGCGTCAAAACGTGTATGACTCTGTATTTGAAGATGTAGATAAGATTGCTAATCGTATGGGATTACCTCCTATATCTCAAGAGGTTTCGGATATGGAGAGGTCAGCTAGTCAGAAGAGAATTGCTCGCTTTGCTTCTTTGCTGCCCTTTATAGACGCACACTCCGATATGGCTGCACGAGTTTCTGCCACTGCTTATCTTTTAAATCTTTCTGATGGAGATGAAGATAAGGATGTTTTAGAGCGTGAATTAGAGGAAATTATTCAGCTTTTTAAACTTGTTTCTGTCTCTGCTTCAGTGTCTTGCATCTCTACACTTTTAAACTTAGAACTATTGGATACAGACGTAGTTCCTAGAGATCAAGATAATGACGGAGAGATAACTATATACGCTAAAGATGAGGACGATTATGAGTAATGCGGATTGGTACGCTAAAAAATTAGGACAACCACAGAGGCCTTCTGTACCGCCTAGTGCGCCTAGTCAACCTACACCTTACATTCATACCCCCGGAAATCCAAATGTTCCTGTTTCTTATGATCCAAATCAAGATCAAATAGTTACCAAAGCACAAAGCGCACGACAAAATGATCGTTGCCCAGGCTGTAATTCAGGAAACTATATGGCGCCAATGGGGACTAATTTGAAGAGGTGCTATGATTGCGGATATCCGCTGGTTCAAGCAGGAACTGGAGTAACTGATACACGAAGTGGTGCTGCTATACCTGCAAAACAACCAGCTCAAGGAAATGGATTTAATCCAGATGTAGCGTTTAAATCCGAAAACATAACAGAGAGGATTAGGTAATGGCTGTGATAAGCGCAGATGTTCTAAAGGTAGTTGCTAATTTAAATAAGAAGTTAGGTCCAAACACTGTGGTGCCAGCAAATACTGTACAGCTTCCAAAGAGAATAACTTCAGGGTCTTTAACTTTAGATGTGGTTCTTGGTGGCGGTTGGCCTATGAATCACTGGGTTGAAATTGTCGGAGAAGCCTCCCATGGAAAGACTGCGATTGCTTTAAAGACAATTGCTGCTAATCAAGCTCTTGATCCAAACTTTACTGTTATTTGGATTGCAGCAGAGCAGTTTGACTCCGGATACGCAGAGATGTGCGGGGTTGATACTGAGAGAGTTATTCTTGTAGAAACAAATAGTATGGAGGATGCATTTGATGCGGTTATTCAATTTTGCGAAAGTAAAGCGATTGATATGGTGGTCGTTGATTCTCTCCCTGCCTTGGTTCCTAGCGCAGAGGATGAAAAAGCAATGGATGAATTTACTGTCGGACGAGGAGCCCTCATCACCAATAAATTTTTCAGAAAAGTGGGAGGAGCAACAAAGCGAGACCTGGTAGAGGCAGAACGCCCTATGCTTGGAATCATCATTAACCAATATCGAATGAAAATTGGGGTAATGCACGGTGATCCAAGAACAACCCCAGGAGGATTAGGCAAGGATTATGCCTATAGCATCCGATGTGAAGTCAAGAGAGATGAGTGGATTGAGGCCGGTACTGGGCAAGAAAAGCGCCGTGTAGGTCAAACAATTCGTGTTAGAACCATTAAAAACAAGACTTTCCCCCCTCAGCAAACTGCCTACTTGGACTTTTACTTCTCGGATGGCGGAGTTATTGATAAAGGCGGGTATGATAAGGGCAAGGAAATTGTGGCTCTAGCTATTCTCAACAACATTGTTGAACGTAGGGGTGGCTGGATGTATTACAAAGACCGTAAGTGGCAAGGAGCTCAAGCATTGATTGACTCTCTTCGTGAAGAGGTTGATCTTGCTCAAGAGATAAGCAAGGCTGTTTTAGATTCCATTCGCACTAGCCCACTATTAGAAATGAATTCGGTGGATGAAGAGTGAGGGACAAAAACAGTCTCAAAAACATGAGAAGAGATTAGCTAAGCTAATCGATGGTAAGCGTTCTGCTGCATCCGGAGCTTTTTGGTCACGAAAAGGGGATGTCCGAAACGATTCTCTATTAATAGAGCATAAGTGGACAGGAAAAAAACAAGTAACCATAAAGTCCGAAGTTCTTAAAAAGATTACTAAGGAAGCAATACTTGATAGCAGGATTCCTGTTTTAGGTATTCACTTAGACGGAGAGAACTACGTGATATTGGGAGAGGAGGATTTCTTTGAATTACGTAACAGTATCCGAGGTGAATAATTGGAAAGTGACAATCAAGTATCTTGGGCTTGGAGATACGAAGCAAAGTGTCGTGGAGAAGACACTGAGATCTTTTTTCCCCCAAGGGATAAAGAGCTGTACAAGCCGATAGCAGATGCTGCTAAAGCAATTTGCTGGGGTAAAGATGGAAGACCCCCGTGTCCGGTAAGAAAAGATTGCCTAAAAGAGGCTATAAAAAATGACGAGCTTCATGGCATTTTTGGTGGCATGAGTCACAGAGAGCGAAATGCGCTTAAAAGAAAATACACTAGACTAGGCTACACATTAGAGGAGTGGTTAGACGAAAGGGAGCCCTAGTGAAAAAGTATGCAGTAAGTAGTCCGGATCTTAAAAATTTCTTGGCTGCAAATAAAAAAGATACAAGACTACTTGGTGCAGTAGAGCGCCATATTCTTTCTAGGCCATCAGAATTTAGAGATCGTAAAGTAATTCACCCATCTGAGTTTGTAAAAAACGATTGGTGTAAACGAGCTGCTTACTTTGCGCTTATTGGTCAATATGTTGAAACTACTGAAAAGCCAACTTTAAGAAGACAATCCATTTTTGATGAGGGGCATGCAATCCATGCTAAATGGCAGGGATACCTGCGGGATATGGGTGTGTTATACGGTCGTTGGTCTAACGGATCTTGGGATATTTCTTCTAACGTAAAGAAGTCAGCAAAATATAAAGAGGTCCCATTAAATAGTCCAAAGCATATGATTTCCGGACATTCAGATGGGTGGGTAAAGGGATTAGGAAATGATTTTTTAATAGAGATTAAATCCATAGGATCGGGGACTATTCGTATGGAAGCCCCAAGTCTTTTAACCGGAGATATAGAGTCTTCATGGAAGAATATTAAAAACCCATTTCCATCACACATACTCCAGGGACAAGTTTATTTGCACCTAACTCACCTGATGGTTGAGGATGGACAACTTGACTCTGCTCCTAACGAAATAGTTTTTATATATGAGCTAAAAGCAAATCAAGATTACAAAGAGTTTGTTGTTTCATATAGCCCAGAGCTTGTTGAGCCGTTGTTTGATTCAGCACTTGACGTAGCTTGGGCTGTAGAGAATAATCGTCCACCTGTTTGCTCAGTATCGCCCAAGAGGGGCTACTGTGTAAAATGTGAACCACATAGGGGGAAATAATGAGTTTAAGTAAAAAAGTAACCGACTCTCTTTTAGAGCTTGGATTTACTCTAGCTCCAAAACCAAATTATGAAATACCTGAATTGCCTAGAGATATAACTATGCTAGATGATGAAGGTCTTATGGATCTTTTTGTTCAGTTTACTCAATGGAACGATCACCTCTCAGGGATACGAGCAATTGCTATTGTTAATGAGAGAGAAGCAGATCGCATATTAGAAACAAGAGAAGCTCAGTTAATGCTTGAGGGTTGGGCAAGTAATTCCAAATCTACAGCTACTGCTCAAAAAGCAGCACTTGCAGCAAATCCTGAGATCATCGCACTAAAAGATGCGGTGGATACAAAGTATGCTTACAGAAAGATTATAGAGACTAGGGCCGAGACTGTTGAGAGAGATTCTCAGGTTGTCTCTAGAGAGCTTACAAGAAGAACATCAGAAATTAGTGGTTTTCGTTCTAGAGCAAGGAAGTTTACAACATGATTATTGGCCTATGTGGATACGCAAGAACTGGAAAAGATACTGTAGCCAACGTATTAGTTCAAGAGTATGGATTTGAGCGGATTGCTTTTGCGGATCCAATACGAGAGCTTTTATTTGAATTAAATCCTTTAGTAAATGGAGTTCGTTTACAAGAGATGGTTAAGGATTACGGTTGGGAAATAACAAAGAGTCAGATGGAAGTTCGTCGTCTTTTACAAGACCTAGGTGTAGGTGCCAGAAAAGTATTTGGGGAAAATTTTTGGGTTGAACAGGCATTAAAAAAGGTACGTCTAGACAAAAATTATGTTATTCCTGATGTACGGTTTAGAAATGAAGTAAACGCCATTAAGCAAATCCCTTCAAAAATTTGGAGGGTAAAGAGAAGTGGAGTAGTAGCAGTAAACAGTCATATATCTGAACATGATCTTGATAATTATGAGGCGGACACCACTCTTCTAAATGAGGGTCCTATAGAATATCTTTCCCTTTTAGTTCGTGAACAGATGGATACTTTAAGTGTCAAAAAACAATCCTAAAATAATTGATGGCGGACTCGCCTGGGATCACCCATCAGAGAAGTACATAGGAATAGATCAGTCATATAGTGGATTTGCTATTACCAGTATTTCTCTTGATGGGGCTTTTTATACAGAGGTATATGAGGGACGGGGTCGTGGAGTAGAACGCCTTTTTGATCTTCAACGATTTTTAGGTACATACCTTGAATGGTCAACTAACGTTCGTGGAGTAGCAATTGAGGGTTATGCTTATGGGGCTCAGATGGCTCATATGGCCGGAGAACTTGGGGGTATGGTAAAGCTCGAACTTCGTAGTTGGTTCTTTGAACCAGAAACTATAAATGCCCGTTACCCATTAATAATTCCCCCATCAGTTTTAAAGAAGTATATAACCGGTAAGGGTCAGGGAGTTAAAAAGAATCAAATACTCCTCAATGTATATAAAAAATGGGGGGTTGAATTTATGGATGATAATGCCGCAGATTCTTACTCCCTTGCTCGTATAGCTGCTGGTATGGCTGATTTAGAGTATGAGAAGGACATAATTAAAAAGACTTTAGACCCAAAATATAGAGAAAAACCCTGATACTTATTCCCGAGGGCACCGTATAAATTCGAACCCAAAGGAATAACAATTGACTACAACACAAGAAGAAGATAAGTTTTTACGGGTAGGTGCTGGGTCCAACGCCCAATCTGTTGGATCTGCTATAGCTCATGCCCTATATGAATCTCCTCAAGTAAAGCTTCGTGCCGTAGGTGCTTCGGCTGTAAATCAGGCTGTAAAGGCCATAGCCATAGCTAGCGGATACGTAGCTCCACGAGGAATGAGGCTAGCCTGTATACCTGGATTTACTACAGTTGACTCCAGAGACGGCCAAATCTCAGCGATTGTCTTTACAATCTTTGTTAATTAAAGTATCCTTATTGTGAGATCTCAACTCGAAAAGGAATAATTATTATGGCCAAATCATCAATTCCAAGTCCAGAAGAATCATTGGCAGGAATGGCTAACCAGGGACGTACCCCTATGGGTAAGTCTGGAACAGCTTTTACTTCACCATCTGCTTCTCCTAAGGCTGGCAAGCTAATGAAGAAGACCGGAAATGCTAAGGGAGCAACAGACCCTTACGTTCAGGCAGCACCAGCAAAGAAGAACGTACCAGCTTCACACGGTGCGTCTTACGGAATTCGCGCTCGCTATATGCGTCAGACCTCTCCTGAGGCTGGAGCAACCCAAGCAAATGGACGCGTATTCAAGTCTGTAATGAATAGAACCTCCCCTAATTTTGAAGAGGGGAATCGCACTTCTTACTAAAGTTGTGTATAGTAGAGCCGGTGTGAGGAACTACCTCATCCCGGCTTTACTCTTTATTGGGAGGACTACAGGGTGAATATAAGCAAAGCATTTGAAGACTTTAAAAAAGATCTAGGCTTAGATAAGAGGCGCTGTATAGTTGGCGCGTGGGTAGATTCTTTAGATGAAAACGATAAAAAAGAAATAAATACAATATTTTTTGACGATGGCGTTTCTACTTCAAAATTGCTATCGTTTCTAAAAACCATTAATGTACAGCCATTCAGTAATGAGGCTTTACGTAAACATAGAGTAGGCGGCTGTTCATGTCAGACAATATAAATATCTCAGAAGCAATAAAAAACTTCAAAGATGAGCGCACAAATAAAGAAGCGCTTGGAATGATTGCAGATCTTCTAGATAGAAATAATATAGATATTGATGAAGTAGGAAAGATAACAAAAGTAAGTTTGTATCAAACTGCTGCAAAAGATAATGATGGCGAGCTACAAACTAAGGATCTTGTAGGCATACAAATCAGCCCCAAGTGGGAAGAAGGACCGGCATGGCCTGTAGTTCAGCCAGCACAGCCAGTAGTTATAAAGCCTCCAGCAAAGACTAAAAAAGCCCCATCACTTATCGGTGGTTGGAAACAAGCTGTAGTTCTTCCAGATCCACAAATTGGTTTTAGACAATTTAATGATTCTTTAGATCCTTTTCATGATGATAAAGCAATGTCTGTAGCACTACAGGTTACCGCTGCTCTAGAGCATGATAATGGGGTAGATCAAATAGTTAATCTTGGTGATTTTTTAGATCTGCCTGCACAAGGAAAGTATGAACAAGAAGCTGCTTTTGCATTTACAACTCAGCATGCAATTGATAGAGGACATATGTTCTTAGGAGAACAGCGGGCAGCAGCGCCTGATGCAAAAATCGTGGTCTTGGAGGGAAATCATGATAGAAGAATGCAAAAGTTTGTTCAAGCAAACGCTTTATCCGCCTTTGGATTACGACGAGCAAATCTTCCAGAGTCTTGGCCAGTCATGTCTTTGCCTTACTTGCTGCGGCTTGACGAGCTTAACGTCGAGTACATCGATGCGTATCCAGCAGGTATGTGGTGGATTAACGAAAATCTTAGAGCTATCCATGGAGATAAAGTTAAGTCAAATGGCTCAACCGCCGCATCTTATACAAATGAAATGCCACATATCTCTACGATATTTGGTCACATTCACCGACAAGAAATTCAATCAAAAACAACCTTTGACCGCGCTGGCAAAATAAAAGTTATGGCTATAAGCCCTGGCTGCTTATGCAGAGTTGACGGTGCTGTTCCAAGCGTTAAGGGTTCCGTTGGCATTGATGGTCGTCCGGTAACTTATTACGAAAACTGGCAACAGGGAATTTCTGTCATTACGTATAAGCCAGAAGGCTCATTTCACGTTGAATTGGTGCATATTGATGATGGTAAGACGCTTTACCGAGGACAAGAGTTTAACGCTGTGGCATAGTATGCACAGTAATTACAACTCATCTCCTGGAGAAATATAGATGACCGATATTCAAATAGGCATGTCTATTGTTCTTGGCACACTTTCCGTTTTAGCCGTTATAGAACTAAGAATAGCAAAGCTTGTTAAGCGATTAGTAAAAGAGTATTTAACTGAGCTAAAGCCAAATGGTGGCGGATCAGTTAAGGATAAGGTCGATGAAATTCATCGACTTCTTACAAATAAGGAGAAAGAGTAATATGGATTTAGAAAACCTAAAGTCCATGGCTGGATCATGGTTGCGAGCATCAGCCGCAGCAGTTGTAGCCCTATACGTAAATGGAGAAACCAACCCAAAGGTTCTTCTTTCAGCATTCATTGCTGGCATCATCGGTCCAGCAGCTAAGTTCTTGAACCCAAAGGATCCGTCCTATGGTTTAGGGGCAAAAAAGTAACCTTTTAGAATTAATAATTCGGGGACAGACCTATATCTGTCCCCGTTTTGTTTTATAATCGCCATATGCCTTCATCACATCAAAACTGGCAGTACCTAGGTGCCAATGGTTATATAGGAGCGTACACCACTACGGGTGGTGGCGGAACTCCGGTTGTCCCAAGAAGTGACCTAGATTTTCTACGCCTTGGTGTTGGCAGAGCTCCGCAAGCGGAATATCCAGATGGATACTTAGGAACTATACGTTCACGTCGTGATGATAAGGGTAAGCCATATTCCGTATCTGATACCGTTTTAGATTCTCTTAAGAATCGTCAAAACCAAAGAGCATATCAACGTGGTGTTCATAAAGGCGAGCGAATAGATGTCGCTCAATACATGTGGCCAGCTGGATTAAAACCAGATCGTAGATTAAAAGCAAAGGCTGCCCCAAATAATATTGATGGTGCTGTAACCATGAACGTACTTCGTAATGCCCCAAAGATGAGCCTAGCTCCAGCTCCTAAGCTTATAAATGATGGTAAAGCTAATATATCCGCAAATGTACCTGCGGAGTTTAATCCACGTGTAAGCCAGCAATTCTCACATCTACGCCCAGTTTGGAACTAAGATGAACTCACAAGATTCAATATATGATCGAAGTAAGCCTAGAGGAATAGTTGCTGATCAACCAGAACCAGGCATACGCTATGACTATATGGGGCCATTTGCGAACGTTCAGGATGCAGTAATAAATCAAGCACTAAACTCTATGGTAATGCCCAGAGAAGCCGTATCAGAAATGGTTCGCCCTAAGCTTCCTCAAGTTATGTTGTTTAGAGAAACAAAAGGCTATAGAACTAGAGCCCTTGGAATTACAGATGTAATTAACGTGGACGAAGCATTCCAACCAACCAGGGTAGACTTTACCGGTGGCCGTGCAGGTTACGAAGGTACTTTAAGAAACGCCCAAGGACAAGGATTCTGGTAATGAAAGAGCTTTGGTATTTTTATGCAGAGTGGTGCCCATACTGCCAAAAACAAAACCCTATAATGAAAGAGTTTGAATCAGAAAATCCAGATGTAGAAATAGTCTGGTTAAATGAAGCTCTTGAAAAGGATGCTGTAGAGCTAAACGATATACAATCTTTTCCTACCCTTATTCCTTTTAAAGACAATCTTCCTCTCCATAGAAAAAATGGACTTCAGACAAAAGATCAGCTTCAGGAGATCTTTGCCTAATGGATGTTAACGAGACTGTCTATCACGGTAGTTCAGAGTGCCCTAAATGTGGCAATTTAATGAATCCCGTTGAGTCTGTATTTGCCGGAGCAAGTGAGCTTTGCCCAACTTGTAGAAATGCTATGTATCGTAAAAATGCAAAGCAGGCTATGGCAGGTGAAAGATGACTACAAAGGGAAGATCCGTAAGAAAGCAAGCTCCTAGAGCACACAGAGCTCCCAAAGCACCCAAAGCTACTTCAGCAAAGTTTAGAAAACCAAAGACTAATGCCAGTACCGCTACGGTTTCAACCATGGATACTTTAGAGTGGAGCAAGCAAGCTAGAAGAGCTCCATGGGTTGCCGGACAATCCATGGGTATCCACCCTGGAAATCCTGAGGCCATCTCCAGATACCGTCATCAGAAGAAGTTTAAGGCTAGAACTAAAAGAGTAATTCGTCCCCGGGTTCGTAAATATAGGACCCCACAACCTCCAAAATAAGAGAAACTAAGCACATGCCGATCATAAATCCACTGACTGGGAAACCACAAAAGGTTATAATTAAACCGACTAAGGCCCATACCCTAGAAGACATAGCCGCGGCTAAATCTAAGGATAAGGCAAAACCAAAGGCAGATAAGAAGAAGAAAAATGCTAAAACCAACAAAAAGTAAGAAGGAAATGGCTAAAGCAGTAAAAACAACTGCTAAGTCAGTAGACAAGCATAAGTCTGCCATGGAAGCTTTAGGCCGGGCAACTAAGAAACAAGGTAAGGACAAATAATGGCCGTAAATGAATCTCGCTCACTAAATAATGAGCTAAACGAAGGCGCAACTGACGGCAAGTACCGTAAGGTTCGCCCAAATACGACTGTAGCCCCAGGTATGGGAGAGCAGATTGTTAACGCTAATCGTAGCGACCTCAATCCTTACTGGAACTATGACTTTATTGATCAAGAGGATCCTACAAAGGTTAATCCTCTTGGAGAAGAAGTATCCACAAAAAAGATAAAGGAAAAGCATCCACTTTCCTTTGTCTGGGAAGATCAGATGGGAGCTAATTACTAACATGGCAAACGTACCTTATAACAATAAGTCAAGTCAACCAAAGAAGTCTCTTAAAGAGATGTCTAGTAAGTTGAATAACAAAGGCACAGATAGTAAAAGACAGTCTGCCAAGATTAAAGATACATATGACCTAAGTGATGGCAATCGTGGTCACCAAAAACAAAGCCCTACTGCAAAAATAAAGGACAAGAAGAGCTTTAAAGAAAAAGTTAAAGAAAAGCTTCCAAGCAAGAGAACTTACGAAAGCACAAAAGAACGTAACGAGCGTAGCAATATGCAGGACAACAAGGGAAGCCGTGGAGTTTCTCGTAAAGAGTATGTTGCTAAAAAGAAGGCAAAGGGAGAAACTACAAAGCCTACTTATCAAGTTAAAAAGGGTTGGGGAAGTAAAAACCCTAAGTACAAGGTAAAAGAGGATAAGTAAATGCTCCCAAATCCAGGTCAGTTTAATAACAATAAGCTAGGTAAGCACGAAGAGTCTTTAAAGAAGTCTGAAAGAATTAAAGATTCTGGAAAACCTACTGATAAAGACTATGAGTCTTATAAAAACGATTATTTAAAGAGTGCTCCTTCTGGACGATACAACGGTTATAAAGCTCCAGATGGAAGCTGGCATGGACATCCACAATCTGAGTCTGCAATAAAAGCCCACTACAAGTGGTCAAAGATGAATCCAGATCAAAGAAAAGCCCATACTGAGGGCATAAAAAAGCGTCAGTCTGAAATTCAAAAAGCTCATCCACAGGGTATGTCAGGTACTAAACCTAAAAAAGATTTTAATAAAGACACAGAAAAACTAAAGAAAAAAGATAAATACAAGGATGATGACGATAAGAATCCTCCTATGTCTGGTGGATCTAAGGTTCCTCGTAAGCCAAAGCCAAGCCCTAAAGGTCCTGGAGAATACCGTCCAATAGAGCGTACAGTTGATCAAGATTACGCAAAAAAGACTGACCGTTATAGAGTAATGGTTCGTTAGTGTGGACGATAGAGTAGTTCCCTTTCCTGGGGAAAATACAAGAGAAATCCGAGTACAGCTTCGTAAAGATCCAATAGCTGTTTCGGATATTCATGCTGCCCCCAGAGGACAGGCAAAAGCTACTCGCCAACGTTACATACAAGAGGTTAAGAATAAGCAGTTAGCTGCAAAAAAGAAATCTGAGTTTTCTGTTGGTCGAGGAGAACGGGCTTTATATCAAGCCGCTGACTATATTCAAAGTAAGTTTAGGAAAAAATAATGGCAAAAAAAAGCATTCTTGAAGGTGGCGCACGCCAAAATTACGGCATGTGCTTAGGCGACAAGTGCGACAATCCTGCGAGCAAAATGACTTCTTTTTCTGGTTTTGGAGATCTAAAGCTTTATGATCTTCAACAAGAAAAGATGCATGATGTAAAGAAAAAGAAGACTGATACTGTAAAAAAGTCTGAACAATCTACGGCTGAATATGACCCTAAAGTAATTCACTTTGCTCCTCTATGTAAAGGCTGTGCAGAAAAAGTACAAAAGCGTGGGGGTAGGGTTGCTCCACTTACAAAAAAGACTATGGAAACTTGGAATGAATCTGAAGCAAATAGGGCTTTGCCAGGAGATGCAGATCACCCATTAACCTTAAATCCAAAATATAAGAAAAAAGAAGCAAGCACTGATTGGACTAGAAGTTCTGCAACTAAAGGGGGTATGGGTGGAAGGGACCATATTCAAGAATATTTAAACTGGAAGTTAAATGAGGCCGATCCCTCTGGAGCTCGAGGACTGGATTTCTCATTAGTTTCTGGAAATAAAAAAATTAAAGATAAAAAAAGAAAAACAATACGAGAAATTGATTCTGCTCTTCATAAAAAAGTTGTTTCTGAACGTAGAACACCTGAACAAAAAGAAGCCTTACTCAGTAGGCAACTTGAGCACCTACGTTCAGGTAAATTAGAACAAACTCCTGAGGAGTCTCCACATAAAGAGGCCAATCTTAGATATCTTCAAGACACTATGCGTATTAAGGGTGGACATAAGGCCTCATTTAATCAAAAGTCTTCTGAAGATAATTCCTTTCTCCAAGCGCATATGCGCCGTACTAACAGAGATTATTATTTTAGAAAGGGCGAAAAGAAAGAAAAGCCTATTCAAGAACCAAAGCCAAAGTATGTTAATCCAAACAAGGTTCGTGGAGGAAAGGCTCCAGTAAAAAGCGGAGATATTATGCTTACTGGACGTCAAGCCGCTTATGAGCGCTCATTGGATCCCCGTTTGGAGAGCATTGAAAAGGAGTATGCAGCAAAGAAGGCTGCAAAAGCCGCACGAATTGCAGGAAAGCAGTTTAACCCCCCTACTATGGTGGTACGTGGCGGTAATTAATCGATAGTACCTCTGATAGACTCGCCGGCATGAGTTTACTTGGACCAAACGGACTGCCAGCCGATAGTACTGGCGAATATGTACAGGTAGTTGATAACGGGCCTAAAATACGCCTTCTCTACTGCTATAACTGTACAACAATTGAGGAGTTACCAGATTTTGAAGGTCGCCCTGAAGATGATCACCTATTAGAAATATTAGTTGAAAAGCATCAATCTGCTGGAGTTCCACATACCGGATTCTTATCAAAGATCGGTGTGAAGATTTGGTCTCAAGAAAAGTTTAGAAAAGAGATCATCAAAAATATTAGAACTCGTGTAGGTGGCGGTCTTGCAGATATAGATCCAGAATACTACGCAACTAAAGCAACTTTTTATGAAGATGCAATGAGCTGCTACGACGCTCATCAACGTCCAGAGGGTAGTTGCTCCGATTGGAGAGCTTCTAATAAAAAGCTTGTTCCAAAGACAAGTGCTGAGAGAAAAGAATTAGGTTTGCCAAAGGCTATCAATTCTCACATCTATCTATGTGATTTTTGTCCAGTAAAAACATTTATGGTAACTAAAGCCCGTGAGGAAGCAGGTATGTACAATGAGTGAAGAGACAGTAGAACCAACAAAGCCTAAAATTATTACAGCATATGCTGTTCTTATAGATGAGGCTGGAAATATGTTCGTGGAAAGATCTCCCGAAGTATTTTCATTTCCGATAGATCGTCAGGCTTCTTTTGTTGAGATACGCAGATATTGCTCTGAGATTATTTATGACCTAAATGCTCAAGCCGCTGCAGAATATATGGCGTTAAAAATCGCTCCAAAGGGAGAATAGGCAGACATACACCTAAATAAGCTGAAGAATTAGCTATTATGAGCGACTTGTCTAGATTTGGTGAGGTTCACCCACATGGGGGAGAGACCTCTTATTTCAGCTCCCCCGAAACAGATCTAGATCCAAATCTATTTATAGGTAATAAGCTTCGTCCTTGGGTTCGTAACGGAATTATGAGGATCCTTTTTGACTATCTAGCTGTTCGATATACCAACCCTCAAAGATGGGCACAGGTATGGCTAGCTGGCTCAGGAGTGTCTTATCAATGGTCTGCATCTAGAGATCCAGGTGATTTAGACTGCTTGATAGGCATCGATTATGTGACTTTTAGAAAAAATAACTTAGAGTATTCAGGACTATCAGATAGAGAGATAGCGTCTAATTTTAATGAGGATTTTAATGCAGATCTTATGCCGACTACAAAGCGTTGGCATGGATATGAATTAACTTTTTATGTTAATCCTCAAAGTGATATACGAGATATAAATCCTTACGCTGCGTATAGTCTTACTGATGATGATTGGACCGTTGAGCCTTCAATGAGTCAAGCTCCTTCATATACTCGTGCTTGGGAACAAAAAGCTGAGCGAGATTATAAAACAGCAACTGAAATTATAAATAGGTATTCACAGGCCCTCACCGACGTTAAGTCCACGGGTAACCCAGCTTACAGAATAAATGCTGAACGTAGATTAAATGAGGCTATAGCACAAGCTGTTGCATTCTACGAGGATATCCACTCTGGAAGAAAGATTGCTTTTAGTAAAATTGGCCAAGGATATGCCGATTACAACAATTATAGATGGCAAGCAGGAAAGCGTTCTGGAGTAGTTCAAGCTTTAAGAGCTATTAAAGATTATAAAGATTTTGCAGATAAATCAGAAGAGCTAGAGACTTATGGGGTTGAATTGCCAACTGCAGAAACCCTAATAAGAAGAACGGCGGCCCATAGACCATGACAGTTCTCATTTCAATAGAGGGCGTATTGAGAACAGAGGTTGGGGATCCAATACACCAGGGCTTAAAGTTATACCGCACTTTAGCCCAATCCTATAGAGTTATTTTAGCCACTGATAAGGGCAAAGAAGAGGCAGAGCACTGGCTACGAGCTAATCTTATTTCTGGGTATGCGGATATCTACGATAGTAGAATGGCATTTGAAGGTCAAGATCTAAGGTTGAGACAGCTTTCAAAGGCAAGGGCTTCTGGGCCAGTTGAGATGTTTGTAGACTGCGACGCAGACCGGTGCGCTAAGGCCTATGCCTCGGGAGTATTAACCCTGCTCTTTGCTTCTCCCAAATTTATACGAACTAAGCGGTCCGTAAAGCCTTGGGAAGATATGAAGTACGAGCTGCAAAGGCAAAAAGAATTGACTGCTAAGATCGTTCTGGACGATAATTTTGACAAACAATGGGAGTAAAAAACAGTGAATATAGTGTTTTTAGGTGGAGAGGTACCCTCCCATAGAAAGCTCTTAATAGAGGCTGGCGTTAAACATATAGGCATAAACTATTGGCGCCTAGTAAAACGGGGACTCCCAAAGAACAAAGAGTACCTACTATCAGAGCGTTTTCCAGACGACGTATATATCTATCTTACTGGTGGCGCTCCACAAGCTGATGATAGCGGCATGACTAATGTAGAGATAGAAGATTTTGCAGCTGATTACGAAGAATTTGTAGCTTTAAATGATCAAAGATTATATTTAGTCCAAGAGTTTGATTCAGAGAAGCTAGGTCCAATCTGGCTTGAACAACAGCGGCAGACTATCTGGGAGGATTTTGATCCAGAGCGTTTTCTTCCTATTTGGGACTTTCAGTCCAGCCATGCAGCCTTATTTGCTCTGGCAGAGAAGTATCCAAACGTGGGCATTTTGGGCGACGATATAGATGAGGACTTGACCTTATCTGCGAGAGTACGGGCTATGCAGTCCCAGTTTCAGACTAGATTCCATGGAATAGCTTGTGCTAGACCAGATAATCTTCGCCAAGTTCCCCTTACGACTGCAAGTACCTTGGCCTGGGTTGCCCCAATGATGCGTGGTGAAACTATAGTCTGGGATGGCACTAAATTAGTGCGGTACCAGAAGAAACAAAAAGATCAGGCTAGACCAAGATATAAAGCTCTCATAGAAAAGGCCGGTTTGGACTTTGATGCAATTATCAACGATGATAGCGTCGAAGTAACAAAGCTCGCTGTTTGGTCATATCTTCAGCTAGAGCGCCAACTATCAAAGAATAACCTCACACTATTATCTGATAACAGTGGTGACATAGATGACCCCGGAAGTTCGGAAACAGGGGGTGTGGAACCTGATAATAGCGTCCCAGAGGTAAGAAAATCTTTTGGCGCAACTAAGCCTAGAGACCCCTCTGAAATGACCACTTTGCCAGTTTTTTCAGTTACAACTAAAACTATAGTTGATAAAGATTTTGATGGAAAAGACATAATCAGAGATGCCCCGGTTTTAAATACTACGGGAATGTCATTACGTCAATGCAACACTTGCTTTGTTGCAGCTAACTGTCCTGCCATGAAACCTAACTCATCATGTGCTTTTAACCTTCCAGTTGAGGTAAAGACTAAAGAGCAATTAAAAGCATTATTAAACGCAATAATTGAAATGCAAGGCTCTAGAGTGGCTTTTGCACGCTTTAGCGAAGAGTTAAACGGCGGATACCCAGATCCAAACACTAGTCAAGAAATTGATAGGCTCTTTAAAATTGTTAAGCAATTAAAAGAGTTGGAAGAAAATAAAGAGTTTATTAGAATAACTGCAGAACGTCAAACTTCCGGAGGTGTACTGTCAGCTCTCTTTGGAGATCGTGCAAATGTCTTAAAACAGTTACCGGACGGTGGGCTTTCCGAAGAGGAAACCACTAGAATAATCTCAGATAATCTCGAAAACTAATAATCACTGTTATCAGATAACAGTGGGTTTTTCTCATGAAAGGGTTCTTTGTGTTTTCATTTAAACTTACAGAAGATTTTGTAAATTCTTATAGAGGTAAGCAGGTACCTTGGGGATATACCGATGCGGGAGGAAACTCTGTTGGAGAGATTACTTTCATGCGTACCTACTCAAGATTAAAAGAAGATGGGACCAAAGAGACTTGGGTAGATGTATGTGAGCGAGTTGTTAATGGAATGTACTCCATTCAAAAAGATCATTGCAAAACCAATCGTCTCCCCTGGAATGGCCAGCAAGCTCAGGCTTCAGCCCAGGAAGCTTTTGACCGACTATTCAATTTGAAATGGACTCCACCAGGACGCGGACTATGGATGATGGGTACCCCATTTGTAATGGAGCATAGAAATTCAGCCGCCCTACAGAACTGCGCTTTCGTATCTACTTCAGATATGACAAAGCTAGACCCGGCCGCCCCATTTACATTCTTGATGGAAGCATCGATGCTTGGAGTTGGCGTTGGTTTTGATACAAAAGGTATAGATAAAGACTTTACAATCTACGCCCCTAAGGAAGGAGATACGTATGTCGTCCCAGACACCAGAGAAGGATGGGTTGAGTCAGTCAGCATCCTCATCAATGCCTACCTCAGACCAGATACGGAGGCTCCAGTATTTGATTACAAAGAAATCCGCCCAGCAGGCACGCCAATTAAAACTTTTGGCGGAACGGCAGCAGGAGCAGACCCGCTAATAAAACTACACAAGTCCATCCATAAAATCTTTTCTGGAAGAGAGGGAGAAAAGCTAACAACAAAAGATATAGTTGACGTAGCAAACCTTATTGGCGTATGCGTTGTTTCAGGCAATGTTCGTAGATCTGCAGAGTTGGCTTTAGGACAACCCACAGATATAAACTTTGTTAATTTAAAAAACCCAGAAAAGTTTCCAGAACGTAATAGCTACGATCCAGAAAATCCAGGCTGGGGCTGGATGTCTAACAACTCTTTGGAAGCTACAGTTGGCATGGATTACTCCCCATATGTAGAGGCTATTGCTTTGAATGGAGAGCCTGGCTTTATTTGGCTAGATGTATCCCGTAAATATGGTCGTTTAAATGACCCAGAAAATAACAAAGATTATAGAGCTGCGGGTTATAACCCTTGCGCCGAGCAGACTCTCGAAAGCTATGAGTGCTGCACCTTGGTAGAGACCTATATCAATCGTCATGAGGATTTAAAGGACTATCTAAGAACTTTGAAGTTCGCATATTTATACGCAAAAACTGTAACCTTAATTCCTACTCACTGGCCAAGTACAAACGCAATTATGCAGAGAAACAGACGAATCGGTTGTTCAGTTTCTGGATTGGCAGCATTTGCCGACACTAAGGGACTACCAAAACTAAGGGAGTGGTTAAACTCTGGCTACTCAGAGGTACAAAAGTGGGACCACATGTATTCAGAATGGCTTTGCGTACGAGAGTCTATTAAAACTACAAGCATTAAGCCATCCGGAACAGTCTCCATTCTTGCCGGAGAGACTCCCGGAGTTCACTGGCCAATCGGTGGACAGTACGTCTTACGAGCCATTAGGTTTGCAAAGTCTGACCCAATGACTAAGCTCTTTAAGAAGTCTGGATACACTGTTGAAGACTCTGTTACGGATCCAGACAATACGGTAGTTGTTTACTTCCCAATTAAGAGCATTCCTGTAAGACCAGAAAAGGAAGTTACAATCTTTGAAAAAGCAAATCTTGCTGCGCTCGCCCAACAGTATTGGGCAGATAACTCAGTATCAGTAACTCTCAGCTTTGATAGGGACTCAGAAGCGGTTCACATAGGCACAGTTCTCCACATGTACGAGGGAAGGCTCAAGACTGTTTCCTTCCTACCTCAGGGCAAGGATGTTTATCCACAACAGCCTTACACAGAGATTACAGAAAAAGAATACTCTAAGTATGTTGGGAAACTAAAGCCAATAGACTTGTCTACAATCTACGGAGGGAATGCGGTACAGGGTTCAGGAGAAGCCTACTGCACAACCGATGTCTGCGAAATAAAGATCGGATGAAAGAGTAAACCTATGGCACCTATTGACAAAGATGATTGGGACTGGGACAAGATACAAGAAGAAACAAATGGCCCAGACTTTGAAGAAGAGTATGATTCTATTGATTGGGACGAAGATGCTCTCGATGAAGAAGAGTTAGACGAAGACTTCTGGGATGAAGACGAAGAAGAGAGCGACGACAGATACTAACCCATGGAATGGGCATAGCTATGCCTGCCTGCCTGCCTGCCAACACAAACATTTTGCAACCAATCGCAAGAGGAGAAGATAGGCACGAAAGCCCCTTGCGATTGGTTGCAAACCTTTTTATTTAGATTGCTTCCTCATTTGCTTCTTTAACCTTCTGACGAAACTCAGCCCAATACTTTTGATTCTCAGCATTGAGCTCTTCAATTTGCTTTAGCTCTTCACCTAACGTATTGCTGAACGGATCAACAAGCATCTCGTGTGAAGTTATTCGATTAATTGATGAGGATGCAGGAATGTGTAGATGTCTATACGCATATCGCTGAGCAACCCCCCATTGAATAGATGCTTCTTGAACTAGCATCCTCTTATGTTCAATGCGGTTCTTCCACATTTCACCGTCTTCGCCCCTCCATATGATGTATGAGTCTTCATTGGTCCAGGGAGCCATTACGGCTAAGAAAAGATCTTCTTGACCAGTTTTAGAGTTGTAACCTACAATCCTAAAACCTTTCTCTGTCTTTTCTGTTTCAAAGCCAAGCGCATTAAATACATCCTGAACGCATTTAGCTTCTTTTATTTGTTCATCACTCATCCATGAAAACCATTTGTTTCCATTGGAATCTCCACCACGTTTAATTGCATGATACTTTTCTGGCATTTCTCTTATGGCTTGAAGAGATCTGCCATTATCGGTAATCTCCCAATCTGCATCATCAATTGATACGTAATAACCCATGTCTTTCCCTCCTATTTTCTTTTATAGTTTTACTTCAACTGTGCAGTTGAAGGTTTTCTTGTCTTCAGAGGCTACCCATGGTAAGCGACCCCTGTTTAGAACTTCGGCTGCCCAACGCTTAGCTGGAGCTAGGCTACCCCAAGCAGAGTAGCGAGTAGGAACATCATCTGCTCCTACTGCCTTTACGCTTGCTAACCATGCTCCGCCCTTCTCTTGGTTTTTTACTAGGCTTACTTGATACTGTACCTTTGCTCGCACGTCTTGCTCCTTTTTGTTTTTGGATTGTTATACGTAATGTTCCATCTTCCTTTGGCCACTTGTATGGTAAGTTATCTGGAACGGGGAACTGATAATGAATGGGGTCTTTACGCTTTAGGTTGGATTGATGGCTATCGTGAAACTCTTGATTGCCTATCCACCATGGCCTATTCAAATCAGGTGGTATCTGTTTCATTAATTCAGCAACCTGGCTGGCTACTGAATCTTTGTAACCTCGGTTTACCCACTCTATACACATGGCAAGTGTATAAACGCATAGGCTTGCCTCATGTCCGCGCCACATTACTGCAGCGGGATGGTTACGCCAACCTTTGGTATAACCAAGGTTAACTCTTAGTATTTGTAATGCCTCAACACGCTGTTTACCTAAACGTTTATTGTCTAAGCTTGCAGCGGATTTAGCATAGTCTGGATAGGGTAAGAATGTATTTACCATTAGTTATCCTCTCTGGCATCAAACCCAATCTTTTTAAGGTCTTTGTAGATCTCTAGGGTAGTTCTGTAATCAGCACTTCTTCCTGAAGAAATTACTATAACCTGATTTGTCTTTGGGTTCTTTATTCGTATATGCCCTTTTGCTGTTTGAGAGACTTGAAACCCGGTTCGGCCAAGTTTTGCTACTAGCTTTCTCATATCCTTGTCCTTCAAACGCAGCATGGCTAGCTGGTATATCATGCATTTTCACCTCCCTTGTCTACGCGATCAACGGAGACTAGCTTGATGTGCTCGCCGTCACGTAAAAAGGAATCGTTGATACCGGTCTTAAGAAAGTTGTCATAGAACCATAAGTCCCAGGCATTCTCTTTGTACGGTGTGTCAATGCGGCCTTCATAGATTTGAACGTCGAATACGATTCGCAGTCTAATCATTGTCTTCCTCTCCCTTTAGTTTATCGTTGTCTGTTATAAGTACATTGAACTCTTCGCTGTCTATACCACCCCCACTCATGCCCATATGGATACGCATTGTGTTAAAGCTTATTGGGTTAAACCAACGCTTTAACATTTTGCCTGCTTTAACTAGCAAGAAGCCGGATGTGTCGTGTTTGTGTTGGTCATCTGCTTCTACATCAAATGATGCATGAAACATGATGTTTGGGAATTTTTCGCTGAATACGCGGTATGCGTGTAGAGGGGGAATACATGTAGTCTTGTATGTATAGCCCACTATCATTTCTGGACAAGTAAGTCCGGGTATAGCTTTAGCTTGTAAAGACTGTGATAATAGTTGAGTTTCCTCTTCATCAAACTCAATCTCTTTTTCAATCTTTACATCCTGAAAGTCTTTGTATGTACCCCAGTTATCATCTTTCCAGGTCATAGGATCAATAGCCCCATATTTTTCTAAGATTGATGGGGTTATTAGATTAGGGTCCAGTTTAAGTAATTCTTCAGGAACTGGAATTGCTTTGGCTAATGATATGGGGGAATCAGGAGTACTTGCCCACTCCTTGAATTTTTGCAGATCTTCTCTGCTACCCATAATGCGTAGCCTGTTGTTACATGCTGCGTTATGCATTGTTAGTGCCCTTCTTCTATATGTTTACGTGCTATTTCTTTTGTGTACTCTGCTGTTTGGTTTCTAGTCCAATCAGTAAGTATTTCCATGAGCTTACCCTCTTTTTCCAGCTCGTCAAGTACCACATTGGCTATGTGAACTGCTTGCTCGATTATCATTGGGCGTATAACCTCCGGAACGTCTTCTATATTGTCTGGAAGACAACCGAAGTTATCATTTTCGTCTTGCATCTTTCCCTCCTATGTATTTGCTAGACGTTTTGGTCAGTGTTTGTTGCGGCAAGCTTAGATTCTAGATCTACTAAGAACACCGACAACTCATCATAGAATTTTGCATCAACGTATTGTTCGTCAGAGAGTTTCATTAACTCAATCAACGAAACCATACGAGAATATTTAGATCCTAAAGCTCTACCTCGACCATTGCTCTCTTCACGACACCAGTCATTAACTAAAGCAATAGTTTCTTTAGTAACTTGTGGGTTGTCTGGTTTCAATGGCCATCCAGGTATAAACTTAGAGTCTAAGGTTATAGTTACGTGACCAGGTCCCATAGAGTTTCTGTATCCAGTAACTCTGGCATCGATATCTACAGGAACTTGAGTAACAAGATTTAATATGGCTGTCTTGTTTTTCTCTGCCCACTCATCGTAATCAAACGACTCTGTGTCAGCGTTGAGTTGCTTGTATTTCTCAATCAATTGAGCGTTCTTTTGCATGCGAGCAATTGCTTCTGCTCGTCTAACTAAGAACGGAGCTGCTGTCTTCCGAGGCTTCGTTGTCGAAGTCATTGTCTTCCTTTCTTGTATATGTTGTTGGTGTTACCTTAGGTGTTTCTTTTGTTATTACCTTGTCGACATCTTCGTCGTCAAGATTCTGAAATGCCCACTCTTGGGGTTCTAATAACTGATGTATCTCAAACTGAGATGAATCAGCATCTAGTATTAGATCTGCTGCTTCCATGGAGAATATAGAAGCATCATGGTCTGTTTCAAATGGGCCTATGACATCCTGAGTTACCGTGTCGAGAACGACGTACATTCTGTCTCCTCCGCATCTCCACTCAGCATGTTTTTCTCTAACTGTTCTACATCTACTTGATTAGCCAATCTGCAGTCATTGATCATTTCTGTTCTGCTGGCTATAGATGCTTGACCCTTACCCATACGCTCTCCAAGCTCCATGCCAACAATTGCTTTGGCATATAGTTGAATGAACTTATGATCGGAATCAATGGACATACCCAGCGTCACAAGCTCCTTGGCCTTTTCTCTATCATGAAGCGGACCTTCCAGTAGATACTGACCAGCCGCAATAGATACAGGACCTATAGCCATGTTTGGATTAGCTGAGTTTTGATGTATGTTCTTGGCTAAGTTTTCCCAGAACAGAGCATCGTATTTATTGAAGTCAGCAAAGTCTCTGAACTCGGCTTTGTAGTTAATGAGAACTACCATACGAGATATATCTTTGCTGTCTGCGTTTTCCTTGAGCGCATCAAGGATTATCTTTCTGTACATTTACCCTCCCTATACTCTCTGCTTTTTCTTGATTGCTTTAACTACTACGTCCTTGGCTAGGGATAGTAGATCTTTTGCTGAGTTGACACGTCGGAACAGTTCAGCTCCATGATCGAGATTGTATTGTTCTCTCTCACTTATGGAGTCGAAGTCCCTGTCTCTCATGATAAGTACCATCGTAGTTAGTATGCCTCGCTTACTGATGCGATGAATTACCTCATCGTTGCGTTCAGAGGAGAAGATGCCGTCGGTAATCATAAATAGCATCTTGTTCTTACGCTGTGATGAAAGTAATGTTTTCTCTGCCATCAACAAAGCTTGGTACGGATCCGTACCTCCACTACCATAGATGAACTTGTATTTGGTGCGATCAGCCTTTTGGTTTCTTGTATACGCAATCTCTGTACCATCGTCGAATGCGTAAACAGTAACGGGACAGTCAATGTGCTCAAGAGCACGCTTGATAGTCCAGCACATTAGAGATGCTTGACGATCATTACTATAACTATTCATAGAACCTGATCGGTCAACTAAGATCACAGCTTCGATATCTGTGCTGTCATCTCCCTCTGTCCAACGGTCAAAGGCTTCTTCGACATTCTTTGTTCGTATAAATCTACGAACATTTAGCTTGCCGGTGTAAGTTCCTCTGAGCCAATGTGGTTCAGAATCATCCCTCAGCTTTTGCAGTTCTCTGGAGAACTTTTTATAGTCAAGTAGATTAGATGCTGGAACAGGGGCGGAGTCAAATTCTCCACTCTCTGCGTCATCTATATCATCACGACCTGTAACGATAACTCGTTGCTTTCTTCTGATATCTTTAATCACATCTTGTCGATTGTAGACATCTTCTAATGCTTTATCGAGATCGTCCATTAGATCATCTGGTATACCACCAAAGCTTTTCTGATGACCTTTGCCATGCGACAAAGAAGAATTGTCTTCCTTAGACTCATTCAACTCTTTTGTGCGCTCGCGTAGTATTAGGGCTTCTTCAGCATTATTAGGTGCTGGTTTATCCCCATCATCAGCAGAGTCTCCAGGTGTTGTGTTAACTGGTTCTCCAGAACCAGAAGGCTTACCTTCACCTTCTCCATCTCCGGGATTACCAGGAAGACCGCAACCGACTGGTGGCTCTTCTTCGACATTTGTTGTTGGATCTTTTGGAATGTATTTAGATTCTCGTACACCCATTCCAGCAGCAACTTTTGCGTCGCGTTCTTGAGCTTTGCCGGGTTCTGGTCTACCCTTGACTAGAGGCATTCTGTCCATGCAATTTGCATGACCAGAATCCATCATTGTTTGATCTAGTTGATCTATAACTAATTGTTGAAACTCTTCAATTAGTTGCTGAGCTTTCTTATAGTCTCTAGGAAATGCTAAGAGTCTATATTGATCAACTATGCGCTGTATGTCAGGAATTAACTCTGGTTTGTAGAATATATCCCTGAATGCTTCTCTGATCTCAACAGGCAAATACCTTCTACCATATAAGGTAGGGTAATTAGTGACTGCTGATTCTGGACTGTCGGATACATGCTTCAGAACTACCGCTTGTAGATACGGAAGAACTGATGGATAGCGGGCTATAAACAAGGTCTCACAACGAGCATCCTCAAGTATGTTGAATGCCATGTAATAACCTGTGTCTGTAACCCACTTGACTAGCGTTGTACCTTTACGTGGAGAATAGAAATGATGAGACAATTCATGGTAATTAATACCAGTTACATTAGTCAACGTTTCTATATCCATGTCAGTGATCTTTGATGCATTAAACCAGATCGTTTCACCGTCTGACCATGCGGCTGCATGACCATCCTTAACGACTTTAATCGTTATGGGATCACCGGTTAAGATTCTATCCGCACCCTCATACACTCGTGAAAGGTTTGAGAGTTGAATAGCTCTTATTTGATCTGCTTCAGTACGTTGTTCACCATGTTCTAGTGAATCATCGTAGCTCATTTATTTACCTCCTATACTTGCTTTGACTGTAGCCATGCATCAACTTCGTCAGCTACAGGTGTTTCTGGTCCTTGATCCTGAATTACAGGCTTTGCATTGAGATCAAACTCCTCACGGAGATTGTACTCATGAGTCTGGAATACAAGTTGAACCTTGTCTTGCTCCTCCTTATCGAAGTGAGCAATGAAGTTAGCGACTGCAAACTCATAGTCAAACGCTGGTATGAAGCGTTCAAGCTCCATTGCCATGTTGGTAGAGATCGGAGTCTCAAACTCACCTTTAGCAGCTTCATTACGCATTTGCTTGATGATAAGTTTGATTGTCTTAGACTTAATCAACTTATCTTCTACGTCATCGTCGTAGTCCCAGTTAATCTGGACTGCAAAACGATTACGCATAGCAAAGTTAAGCGGCGTTGTGCCAACATACTCTGGGTTCATGGTGGCAAAGATAATCAAGTCTTTATGTGCTTGAATAACCTCACCGTGATGATCGAGTAGAAGTAAGCAACGACGGCCGTCAAGGAGTGAATATAGGCTGGTGTATATCTTTGGCGAGATAAAGTTAAACTCGTCAAGGATAAGTGCGCCACCATTACGAACAACGTCAGTAACTGGACCATCAATCCAGGCAAAGCCACCAGTCTCATGGTCATAGATGTCTTTACCAAAGAGATTAGATGTTTCCAGCGCTGCATTGCCAGATACTTGTGCAACTGGGATTCCCCTAGATGCACACCATGCAAGGACTGATGTAGTCTTACCAGGACCGGTAGGACCGTAAATAAGCACATCTTCACCCAAAGCTCTAGCCTTATCAAAGCGCTCAAAGTCTGTTTTACCGTAGATCATACGGCTTACGTACTTATTTGCTACTTCGATTGGGGGAATAGAGGCTAACGAGAGAGTCAGCGTCTTACTTGCAACAGGCTGCTGCATGTGCGATGTTTGTTGCGGCGGCACCTCTGGCGTATCCTTACGCATATCAATTATGCTTTCTGATAGCGTTGGGTCTTGATCATACACTCTTGAGTATGTCTCATTGAGTGTGTCAATGCCATGACGACCATCGACTGTCTTGGAGTTCTTGAATGCAGATAACGCTTTGTTACCAAGCACCGGAGAATATCCTTTATCACTGATTTGATCGTAATCACTATCTGTGACATAGACAGCCACTGGTTTGTTAGTGACAGTTTCTTGATCAGATACCTGATCGAGTAAAGATAGAAACTCTGTCGGTTGCCACTTGTTATGTGGACCTTTTTCTCCATCAGTTACTCGTGAATAAACCAGAACCTGAGCAGATTCGGTGTTCGATGGGACAAAAAGTGTTTGACGCTTGTTGTTTCCCATAGACGGTTCGTACGTCTCGACGAACATCGCTATATTCATCATGTATTGCCTTTCCCTTCATTTATCGGTATTTCTACCTGCACCATTTACACGGTGTAAATGGCTAGCAAGATACTCAACAACATTGAGTACCCTGCTAGCCATTGACAAATGGTTAGGGGGCTGACGCCGATATGCAGACACGTCAGCCCCCTAAACCGGTATAGAGTAAACTACTCACCGAGACTCGCTACTAGCCCTTCGGCAGATGACTTGAGGACTTCTACGCATACAAGTAAACACATGTGTTTTACTTGCGATATAGATCAGTACAACAAGTGAGAGCTGACAGGACATTCACATAGAGGGAGCCTGTTTACCCTACCCCTTCATCAGCGTATGCTAATGAAATCTATTTTCCTTCAAAGGTGGGAATCTGATCCCACACAGCGGATAACGTTGGTTGTATATCTAATAGTATTTGCTTCCATTCATTAGATATGCCTTCATATATTTCTTTTTGTGTTAAGGCACTTTGAGTGCCTTCCATGTGCCACCTGTCCAATACTTTGAGATACATGCTTATTGAATCAGGCTGTTTCTTCTTTTCATGAAGTTTTGGCCACATGTTTGCAAGCTCAAGGGATACGTCTATGTGACCATATATTGCTGTCATACTTACAGACAATGGGCCATAAAACTTTAGTATTGAGTTTGCCCAACTTCTGTTTATATAGTTAAAAGAAAGAAGATATTTATACATATCTACTATTTCTTTTAAGTATTCGGGTTGTTTATTCTTTACAACTCGTTTAGTTAGTTCTGCAGCAACTAATAGGGGAAAGTCTTCATACAGATCTGTATAGTATCCTGGAAGAGCCGTATGTTTGCCATTATATAAAGTGTCTGCAATTTGTTTTACGGATATTCTTCCTGTATGGTTTGCAGAGATGTCTCCATCTATACCATCAGGTAAATACCCTAAATGAGGATGCGTCCACGATATAAATTCTAATCGTTGATATGCATCTTTCATGTCTGAGTAATCTTGCTCCGTATCTTTTGAAGCAGTTATTACCCCATCACTGTGATCCCGAAGTGTCATTAGAGTCTCCTTCCTTTATTACATCATATATTCCGGGTCGTTTTATTGTTGATTGGATTATAGAACCATCTTCCAAATCAATTCCTATTGGAGAACCTGACCATTCAAATGGTTGATACTTTAATCCAAACTCTCTGTAACCTAATCCGCTGCAAAAATTACAGCGAATAGATGCTCTGTGATTTTCTGGATTTAATTGGGGATTACTATTTAAGCAGGTACATTCGTAGACATATATTTCTTGCCCATTGAATGCTTTGATAGTAGTACTACGATATCTACTTTTATTTCTAGAAGGAAGACCGTTGCACTGATACCAAATGACTTGTCTGCCCTTGCATTTGGGGCATTTGACTTGTCTTGACGGTGTTATTGGGTCGTTATCTTGTCTTAAATAAAGCTTGTTTTGTTTTTGATACAAGCCAACGAGATTGGCATACATACTAATTGTTTCTCGAGTTGAGACGTAATTGTGAGTTGGAGGTAAAGAAATAACTGCTTTACCACCAGGCACATAACGTACCAAATCAGGACCCCAATTTTTAAAATGTACACCAATTGATTGTCCATTATCACGAAGACTAACAGCAAGATTTTTATGATATAAGGGGCGAGTTACTCCACTTCTACCGCGTCGTATATAGGCTGCTGCTGAATCGTAATCATAAACACGTAATCCACGATAACGACGGTTATGTTGATTTACCATGTTTTCCTTTCATTGTTATGGGCAGTTTATCCCTTCACATACCCAGGTGACGAGCCTGCGTTATTACCTTAGGTAACCGGCCACGAAGACCAAGCTGCACCCCTTCTGATGCAGATAAAGCAAGACAGATTACTTCCGCGAATTAAACAAACCACATAGAGTCAAAACTCAGTACGTCCATCTAATACGAAGCCTATCTGCCTTGCAGTGCGCCGTGTAGGACTTGAACCTACGACGACCGGATTATGAGTCCGGGGCTCTAACCAACTGAGCTAACGGCGCGGGGGAATGTTTGTTGCGGTAAGGTTAGTTATGCTTATCGCAAGTGCATTGTTCTCCCGGCTGTAGTGCATATTTACTGTAGTCAACATTAGGTACAGGCATTGTAAAGATACGTATCTTTCTACGCTTTTGCCAATCCATAAGTTGAGCGGGGAATACTGCTCCCCACATGATGTCATAGTTTTCCATTTGATCTACTCGTATGCGTGACTCTGTTGTTCGTATATCTGAGTCTGCTGGAACATTGTAGTTAGTTACTTTATATATGATTGGTGTGTCACAGCGGTACATCTTCGTCTCGTCTATTATTCCTATCACGTCTTACCTCCCTCTGTACTCTCATGCGTAATCTGTATAACTCATCTTCGTCAAGACCTCCCCATATACCGAAGTCTTGCCGTGTATCTATAGCAAAGTTCCTGCATTCAATTATTACCGGACAGGTTTGACATACAACCTTTGCTTGTCTTACACGTTCTATCTTGTCATCACCACGTTGATTGTCTGGATGAAAGAATATCTCCGGATCAACTGATTTACAAGAAGCACTGTCTTGCCACTTGTAATTTGATTCTAGAGGCTTGGGTAATCTCTGTATGACTACTCTTGTCTCTACAATTGTCCTGCGTATTCTTGCGGTCATACTCTGACTCCTAAGTTAAAGGCTTGCTCTATTGTTTCTGAGTTGTTTAACTCAACTGCCTTGTGTAGGGGAACTATTACTCCAGTTACCCATCCGTTCAATCTATTAAAACCGTAAGGTTCAAAATAGATATATCTCTTGTATCGTATGCGAACTATTTGTCCTGAACCTAAACCATTTGCCATGTCTAAAGTCCTAGCAATAGTTCCACCATGAGTCACCGCAGTTTCTTCTTGCAGATACATGGGTTTAGTTGCTTGGTTTAACCTACGCAATAAGCGTAGGGTTTCTATTACCTTCATGCGAACTCCTTGGGTGCCATGCCTCGATACTCTCGTATCGCTTCATCAACACCACATGGAGAACATATTGCTGTCTTGTTATCACGTCTCGACAACGCTGGATACGTCATGTCACGTAGTTCTTGACAGCGAGGACATATTGTTAGTCCCATTGTCTTTCCCTCCTAGTTGTAGTTGAATTGATTAGGGGAAATCAAAGTGATGCGTTGTTCAAACGCCATTAGTTCTTCGATCTGCTTATCAGTCAAGCTGATGTATTCTCCATCAAGATTGAGACCATTGATAAGTAAAACGTCTCCAACTATCACATCATATGGACCATGATTGGAATGATAAAAGGCGGTTGCAATTGGGTTTTGTTCTAACCCAGTCATCTTGCCCTCTTCATTACAGAGCATGTCTACATTCTGTTTTGGTAGTTGAACACATTCATAGAGCCCACCAACCGCACCCTGTATATCTTCTAGGGTGAGGTTGTCGTACTCCTTTATGATCTTAGAACCATCTGTCTTTAATAAGATGGCCTTTATCATTTCTTACCTTTCTTTGTAGTTGCTTTCTTTACTGTTACTTTCTTTGCTTTTCTTGCTTTTGTTTCTCTTGCTTCTCTTGCTTTTACTTGCTCTTCGATATCATCTAATGCGGTGTTATACCCATCTGTGTATCCAGAGTAGTATGCTTCGCCATGATCTTTTGAGGATTGATTACGGCCAAGAAGCCAACCAACACCGAGAGCAAGAGCAACCATACATGTTAAGAATAGTGCTGCTTCTGATGTCATTGTTATCACCTCCCTTCAGTAAGTGAATGAATTACAGAGCCTTTGCTTCCTCGAGCTTCTTCTTCAACTCTTCGGCTTGTGCCTCGAGCTCTGCTACCTTTGCTTCCTTGATTTTGGTCTTTGCTGATGCAAAGAATGAGGCTAATTCTGATACCTCTTCCATTGTAAGATCAATAGTTCTAAAGCCTTTAGATACTTCTACAGACATAGAATGTACATTGATCTCATACGTCAACTCTCGTGATGAGTTTTCGCAGCAGCAACGACGCTTATAGCAACGTCCACACACGGTGTAATCACCTCCTTCCTCTTTGTCAATTGATTCGAAAACATGTTTTATGTAGTTATATTTTCGAATTAGTTTTCTGATTGAGTTGTCAGAATGACCTTCATTCCAACACCTTTTTACTATGAGTTCCTCAACGGAATCTAACCAGTAGTTAATGAAGGCTTTATCTTCAGAGTAATAAGATAGATGTAAATCTTCTGCTCTAAAATGAAGAAACGTGTCGGCATCTTCATCATAGAACATGCAATCTCCATGCCAAAACCCATATCGGAAATCGAATTCATCATGTGTATATACTGACGCGTAGCCAGCAAACTCATCGATGCTAACTTCTCTGACCAATAAGATTTTGTCCTCGTCTGAGCGTATACCACAAGCCATATCAACAATGTTGTATGGTTTGTTTTCATGAAGTATGGTTCTGGGATAGTATTGTATTACTTTGGCGTATTCATACCAGTCATTAGAAGCTGAAACTTTATGTTTACCACCTCTGTACGATCCCCGAACACCATTCTTATATTGGTATATGTGACGCGATAACGTCGTTTTCAAGCCTTCAGGTAGTGAGTTGAGGAGTTCTTCTTTACAGTCGAACATACACTCACCTTTCCCCTGCACCGCGTGAGCAGGCAGGCAGCGTGGCACGGGCGCGAATGTTTGTTGCGGCACCCATGCCACACTGTCCGATTACTTACTGCGTACTAATTTAAATAACTTGCTATTCAACCAACTCTGTCTATTGAATATCCAGGGCTTGGTTTCATCTATACATACATCGAAGATCTCTGATGTGGGGTTGTAGTTCTTCATTACATCTTCGATAGCGTCATTCAGGAATAGATAGTCTGGTCTGTCCATGAATGTACATTCTTCATCATTAGGGTCTTCCAAGGATGTTTTAGGCTCGTCTTCATAGTAATAAAACGAAACTAAAATAGTCTTGCGCTTTGCAGGCACAAGACCATGTTCCTCCCAGAAACTCTTGCGAAATAGACCCATACTCACCCCCTCCCTGTAGGCTTGTGAACTGTCCCACATGCGGGACATTTAACTTGTGGCATTGCTAATGCGTCAAGTGTTATTAACTTGCCGCAACTGCATTTAATAATGCGGGCAGGTATGCTCACCATGTTCTGGCAGCAAAACGAGCAGCAGCCTCAGGCTGACTATCAAAATAATCGCCTGAGTTACAGCCACCTGTCAGTTCATTGTATGTCCACACTACATAAGGGTGGTGCGGGGAAGCAGGTGCATGACATAAGATGATTGTGCAATTAGGCATGCCTTCCACAGGCTTGGACAGCAATACTGTCGCACCTGCAGATACACCTTTGCCCTGCAATACAATGCCTGTCTTTACAACAGATACTATTGGATCGCTCATATACTCTCCCTTCTCGGCCTAGGCAGCCGTCAACCCCAGCGAAACCGACGGAAAATTTCGCGGGGGCCGAAAGCAGCCTAGTCTGCTTCTCTAGAGGAAAACAATTGAGTTACATTATTAGGTGTAGGGATACAATCCTCACACTCACAGGCTTCAGGATTGAAAGTCCACTTCAACTCTCCATCACACTCCTGTTTATACATTACGCCTCTATCAATATGCTCAAGAGCCTTGTCATAGCCTTGGAAGAAGCTCTCAATGCTGTAATAGCGGCGGGTAAAGTAAAAGACTAATAGACCTACAATGATGTCTACTAGTAGATTGAAACCATTGTAGAAAATGATTTCATCACCCACGGGCATCACCTCCTCTCATCTAGTCGCCAAAGCAGCATCCCTTGCTGCTAAGAGTTTATTAACGTGATACCAACGAGCAGCACAACCCCAACAGACCATAAAGGTAATGTTGAGGCCTACCTGAACGGCATCTACACCGCTTTTTATCGTTGGATCATTACAACCAGGAACCTGACAAGCATCAGTTTCTGGTTCCATTTGTCACCCCTCTTTCTATGTATGCTCTAATGACCTCCCCTTTTGGAGTCTCATTAAAGATGTTGCTATGACCACACTCAGTACAGCGACAGCGCCATACACGTGTGAACGTACCATCATCATGGTGTATCTCATTGACCTTCTCAATAAGATGCTCATTGATACGTGGTAAGGTGGCATATGTCGCTTTATTTGGCATATGACAGTGACTACAGTTGTAGTCAATCCATACCGGTGCTCCCATCGTTACCTCCTCTCTTTATGTGGATAGTTGTCACACCTGATGTCATCACACTCACATGGGCAAGTGCAATCTAACCATTTCATCTCACAGATGGAACAGTACATACCTTCCTCCTCTTATTGCCTTCCGCATAAAAATTTCGCGGGGGCTACTTTTCCCAACCCCTCTCATATGCAAAGTCGTTATAGCAACCTGCACATACATAGGCAGAGGCGTTAGGCTCCCACCTGCTATGCATAGTTCCACCACACTCTGAGCATGGATAAGCACCATGCCACAGCGTTCGTGATACTAGCCCGTGGTCTGCAAGTTTGAAGAACTTGCCAGACTGCGCTGCAAATGCCTCTTTAGACATAACGACCTCCTTTTATGTGATAACAGCATGACCCTCATGCCGAAAACCTGGTCGGATTGACACACAGTTGTGTGACCCCAATCACAGTGGCTTTTTCTCTAACAAAGATGTTAGTGAACAAAGATTATAGTTGCCTCCATAGCGACACACGAAAGGCGGGAAAGTAGAACCTCTCGTGTGCCACTAAAGAGGCAGAGATAGCCCCTTCTGACTATCTCTGCCCTGCCTTGTTTACTACTTGGCTAGTAGGGAATTGATCACGGCTTGCGCCTTGAACAATTCAGCACGGGCTTGACCTGAAAGGTCTTTCCCGATGTTAGCGGTAAGAACATCAAGGTAGGCTGGTGTCTGTAGAACGATGTCTACAGCAGCCAACTCCTTGGCATCCTTGCGAGCCTCAGCCTTAGCCTCTCCGAGTTCGATGAGAAGGTCGATTGAAGTTGCGAGGTCTGCAGATGTCTCTACAGTCTCCTTCAAGTCTGACCAGTCCACGAACTTGGCTGCTAGAGAAGCAGTCTCAGCAGTAATGCCCTTAGACATTGCATAGCCGAGATACAGGCTTCTTTGGTAGCCGTTGGAAAGGAACTTCTGCTCGACCTTGTCGAGGTCAGAAGGCTTGGTCTCCGCGATACCCTGTGAGACACGGTTGCGGAAGGCTTCGATAGCGTCGGTCAAAGACACGCCACTAGCAAAGACTTGCTTCCATGATTCACGGACAGCGGGCTTAGAGTACGTTGCGTTGCCGTTATAGAAACCAGCGTCGCAAGCAGTCGTAAGCACGTCTGTGGATACGGTTGTTGTCATATATCACCTCCTTTCTATATAGGCGAACAACTCGCCGTGCCTAGCGTGGAATCGAACATCAATGAAGGCATTGACCGCTTGGTGAAGCCAAGACGCACGGGTCCCGCAATGTTTGTTGCGGAGACCGCCACCAGACCTAGGCTGTTGAAAGGCAGGGTGTAGGGGACTTTTAGGGCGCGGCGCTCTAACCGAGCAATTGCGCCTAAGTGGGCTCGTTCGCCAATAAAGAAGCGATTGGGCAGGGCTCCGCCCTTGCCTGCGAGCCTGCGGGCTATAACATCACCGCAACCTACACATAGATACTACTGACGACGGCATAAGAGTGCGTGTGGTGCGTATGGTGCGTATGTCCGTTATGCCCCATAGGGGTTAAATGTCCCTTATGTCCGGTCTGACCAGGAGAGACAGATGACCAAGGTCATATTTAGCTAGGCAGTGGCCGGGGGGAATATAAAATCTAAGATTTTAGTTATAATTGGTTAGCACGCCAAATGGGTGCAATTACAAGACTTGCTTAACTTAAGGAGTTAATTATGGTTACATTTCCAACAGGAAGTACATTTACATCAGGTTCGATCCCTTTTACAGCCTGGCCATGGATGGTCGGCTTTGATCGCACATTAGATACTATCGGAAGAGTCCACGAGACTATTGGTCGAGGCAGTGGCTATCCTCCCTACAACATCATCAAAAACGATGAGGACAGCTATACCGTAGAAATGGCGGTAGCTGGATTCCACAAAGAGGACCTAACTATCAAGCTACAGGATTCTGTACTGACGGTCGAGGGTGATAGGGCGCAAGCCTCAGATCGAGAGTATCTACACAAGGGGATCGGTACACGGTCATTTACACAGACCTTTGTTCTAGCTGAGTATGTCGAAATCTCCAAGGCATCGTTAATAGATGGCGTACTGACAATCGATCTAATCCGAGAATTGCCTGAAGCTAAAAAGGCTAAGACTATAGAGATTCTCTGATATAGTTCTTCTTGGCAGTCGCCTTTCACTGCCCTTTCGGACCTGTCTCCGTCTAGCTGCCTACCTCTCTTGCTACGGGGGCAGGTCCCCTTAACAGCTTTAGAGAGGAGCTGGATTGACAACGTTAGTCGCGCTACAAGGTGATGGTTGGTCTGTCATTGGATGTGATTCTCGTGCATCTGATGAACACGGTCGACTAACTGAGATGGCAACTCATAAAATTATAGATAACAAAGGTGTGCTCATTGCAGGCAGTGGCGCATCACGTGGGTCAAATATATTGCAGTTTGGTTGGAATCCACCAAAACCACGTTCAGCTCAAGATCTAGATGTATTCATGACTAAGACATTCATACCGGCTATGCGTGAGATATTTGTTAAATCCGGTTATGACATGAAAGAAGATGGCGATTCAGCCGCTCACGATTCTCAATTTATAGTTTCAATTAAAGGAGTTATATATCCTATATATGGTGATTACTCCTGGGATCGAGAAGAACGTGGCATCTATTACGCAGGCAGTGGATCAGATATAGCACTTGGTGCTCTAGAAGCACTTAACTATAAACGTGTAACCACACCAGAGGCCGCCGAAAAAGTCCTCCGAAAGGCGATTGAAATTGCAATACGACACGATGTGTATTCTGGGGGCGAGATCCGCACACACATTCAAAAATCTTAGTCTGTATATCCTAAGTAATGATTAATCTGATCCTGAGATACTCTAACACGATGTTCACCAGGGCCCTTTTCTCCGCCCAATGTTTGGTGACTTTTTTCAAACTTCCCTTGCTTAATCCATCTTCTAGCAGTATTTCTATGCACCTGTAAGGCACTTGCTAATTCTCCAACTGTATATGTCTTATCCACAGCTGTTGAGTTCTCAAAATCAGCATTGTTTCTTCCCTTTGATGGGTTTGTCCTAGCTGCTGGTTTTTTAGGCATAGCAGGAGTGTATACAAAATGGCCCCGCGTTTGAGGCTGAATCTCTATCAATTCCTGAGAAGATTAGACTAATGAACCGGGATACGAATCAATTTAAAGTTAAGCGCCGCAAGCAGTATCAAGTTGCAGGCGTAAGAGTCCCTGTGCTCCCCTATTATTATTTATGGTATGGAACTGGATTGATGGCCCCATATGGAGGTCCTCCAGGATCTAACGAAACAGCACAGAATAATTTTGGAAAGGAAACAGATGGCGCAAGCCCAAGCTCCGGAAGCTCCGCAGCTGGCGGAGATGCCTCAGCCTCGGCAACAGTGTGATTCTTGCTCTGCACGGGCTATGGTTCACTGTTCTTTGCCGTTTGGGGAGTTATATTTCTGTTTACATCACTACAATAAGCATGCTACGGCCCTAAAGAACAAAGGGGCTGTCTCGACTCTTTTGGGGTCTAGACCAAGTTGGGAGACTACACAGTGAACCTTAATCAAGGTCAGCCTGGTATGGGCGGCAATGTTGTACAGGCTACGTCTCGTAATCCAAGAGTTGGATCTCGTGCTATGGATGTTATGGCTAATCTATTGGGTGCTCAGCAAAGAAAAGAGCAGATGGATTATCAACACTCACTAAATGTTGATCGTGACGTAACTAGAGAGGCAGCTAAAGCTGCCGGCCATATTGTTAAGGGCCGCACAGATAACATGTTGCAACAAGAAAATATTCAATTTCACCTTAACATACCTGAAGAGCAAAGACAGAATCTTCCAAAAAGTATGCGTACCGGAAGCACCAGTTATGATTACGGTTCAGATTATGTAGAAGGACTTAAGCAGCTTCAAGCACAAAAAGCAAAAGATGAGGCTGATCTTTTAAAGCAACGCCAAGATGCTGTTACTGAAAAGAAAAATAAAAATACACCTGGTGGCAAAGGCGGAAAGAAAAAGAATAAGGTTGGAGAACCTAAAGAACGCCCTGGAACTTTAAAAGATACTCAAGCTGCATTAAAAGCAGGACATATAGACGAGGAACAAGCAGCAAATATTAGCCCCACTTTTGCACGTAATCTAGGTCGCAAAGCTGCTGCAGAAAAAGTTAAAAATCCTGCAAATCCCGTTAAGCCAAAAAAAGCTAAACAGACTCCTGATAATATTAAAAAAGTACAGGATGGAATAAAAAATTTATCTGACACTATAAAGGCTGATTCTGATAGATTAGATAATGCCTATAATGCTGATCAAAGACTTAAAGCTAATACTACTGCTGCATTTAATAAAACTAAAAAAACCGGTGGCGCTAAACCACCTAAATCACCTAAACCACCAAAGGTAGGAATGTAACTAATGGCAAGTAAAGGTAATCGTGTACTTAAAGTAAAAACACAAAAAGCCCGAAAGATGGATCGGGATTATGGTCGTAGCTTAAAGTATCAGACGCTCTCTAATCCGCAGGGTACTCGTGAAGAGATCCTACCTACCAAAGCAGACGTTTCTGCTGCCGAAAAGGGCAAGAAGATATCTTCAGCAGAGGCTTCTGAATATAACAAGCAAATTGACGAAGCTAGAGATTCTCGCGTTCGTAAGACTAAATCTGCAGGAACTGTTCGTGGTGCACGCCCTGAAGATGTCGCATCTATGGATAAGGCTTTAGATAAGCCATTAAAAGCACCTAGACAAAAAGTAAAAGAAGCAAAGTCAAGAGTAGAAAAGACTGAAAAGACTTACCGCGTACCAAAAGATGGTGGATATAAGACTGTAAAGAAAACCACTAAAAAGGTTGTTCAACCAAGTAAGTATGAGCTTGAAGGCATAGCAAAAGATAAAGCTACAAATAAACTTACAGAGCGTGGTGAGGGTATTGGTCTTGTCCCTTCCCTAACAGTTGGTTCAAGAAAGATTGTTGAAGCTGAACTTAATGTTGTTCAAAAGCGTGCTGCTGGTGCTAATCGCCGTCGTAAAGAAAAAGAAGTTGAAGCTGGTGTTGTTGCTTTAGCTAAACGAGATAAAGACCTGAAACCAGGACAATTAAGCACTTCTGAAAAGGTTTATGTAAAGAGTGGTTTTGGTAAGGGCAAAAAGAAGATGCGCCCAGAAGTAGAGGCCGCTCGTGATGCAGAAGTAAAGCGTCAAGAAAAAGAATCTAAAGTTCGTGAAGCACGTAAGGTAGATGTTGGCGCACTTGAAGAGCTTCCAAAAGGATTGCCGTCAACTCCGGGACGCCCTAGAGAACGTGAAGTAACTATTGATCAAGCTCCACAAAATGAGCGTTTATCTCCAAAAATTCAACGACGTCTTGGTAGAAAATTAAAATATAATATTGAAAGACAAGAAAAATCAAAGGGGTATAAGAAAGCTGCTGCTGGAAGCACTAAATTAGCTGACCGTTTAAATACAAAAGCAGAATCCAAAGTAAGAAACGCTGATACTCGTGCTCGTGCAGTTGCTAGAAATGAAGATCTTCGTAGAGATGCTCTTCAAGCAAACCTTCTTTCATCTGCGGTTGGTAAGCCAAAGAAGGAACGCAAGAAGATGCGTAAGAGCGCTCTCGGCATTATACGTCCAGAAAAAGACGTAACTCTTAATTCTCAAGGTAGAGTGCTACATGTAGATCAACCTGGGGTAAAGGCAGAGAGAACTATTGTTGATCCATTAGCTATTGATAAGAAGTATAGTAGGGTTGTGCCTGTAGGTGCCCCACGATTGCTAGATAAAATTCAAAGTTTTGGAAAAGACGCAAAAGTTAGCCTTAAAGCTGGATCTAATAAACCAGTAACTAGTGAGTCTCGTTTAGCCGCTGAAGAAGATCCAACTAAAAAGTTTGCCGCAGACAAGCGCCCTAAGTTTGAAATTGTTGAGTTAAATGCTCCAGCAAAGACAACAGGTCTTGGATTACGTGGAAGTTCAGATGAAGCACTTTATTCTGTAGCTAAACACGTATTTGGTGAAAAGAACGCGGCTCAGAATATGAAGCATGTACGTACCTTTGCTCAAAATTTAGCAAAGAACAATCGTCATAGAGGCAATGCGGACTCTTTGGTATCAGGTATGTTAAGCGTATTCAACAAAGATACCGGACCAAAGCTTCCAAAGGGATCTGCGCCTGCTCCAGAACACAAACCACATATTGAACGTCAGACATTCTTAAGAGATTCTATTAAAAAGCATGCTAAAGAGGCTAAGGGAAGAGCATCTCTTGCTGCTGAAAATCGTCAAGCAAAGCTTACAGAAATTAAAGAACAGCAGAAACTTGAACAACAACCATAAAATATGCCAAAAAGACGGAATAAAAAGACGACTTCAGGGGCAATTCACGATCGTACCTCTAAATCAGCTCGTCCTTGGAATGAACCAGAGGTAGTAAACGCTAATTACACCTACGGAATGACTCGAAGAGGCTTTGGTAGCTATAAAAAAGTCCATGAGTTTGAAAATACCATAGAGGATAAGGGCATGTTAGAGGCAAGCGAGCGCCTAACTTGCCGTCCTTGCGGTCAATTTAAGAAAAAGTGTGCTTGTTAATGGCTACAACCTATTGTGAACACGTATATAAGAACGTAAATGCTAATCCTTGCCCTAAATGCGGTGGAGAAACCCACGAAATTGATTGGGCAAAAGAAAATAAGATTATGAAGAAGTGGTTAAAAGACAATCCAGATGCCTGGAAAGAGGTTGGCTGGTGGAGCATATGAGCTCCGTTAAATGGAGATGCCCTAAATGTGGGGTAATGAATACGATACCATATGGGGATCCGTTAAAGTGTAAGGAGTGCATTTATGAGTTCCGGCAAGTTTAAGCCGCACCATGGCTTTAATAAGACCCAAATCAAAGATGGGTGGATAGTACGCCTACGCAAAGACGGAACTATTCAATCAAAGCTTGAAAAGTACCCTAGAGAGAAAAAATAATGGCTAAAACTTTTAAGGCTGATGGTAAAAAACATACCGTAAAGAAAAATAAAAATGGTGATGTTATTGTCGATCACGCAGGTAAATCTCAAGGTAAATGGGATAAAATTAATTTAACTAAAAAAGCCGGAGCAAAGACGATTGCTCAAGGCGTATCTGCTACTAAGAAATACCACAGGAAACATGGCCACTAAAGAAAAAGTAGTCTCTAAAGGTAAGGCCTATAAAGGGTCTAAACAAAATGGCGGACGTAAAATTGTTGTCGTTCATTATAAAGAAAATGGGAAGTGGAAAACGACTTCTCGTAATGCTGCTCGTCACGAATATGAAAAGAAACATGGAAAGCTATCTAAAGATACCCATGTAGACCATAAAGATAACAATAAAGATAACGACTCAGCTGGAAACCTTCGCGCCATTTCTCGTAAAAAGAATATAGGTAAGGAAAACAAGCGTCGTGTTGGAAAAAAGGAAAATGAGAAATGATTCCACAACCACCTCAAATTCCAGATGATTGGAAGCCAGGAAGAGACTGGAGTGCTGAAATTAAAGAGGCTGGACGAGCTATGGCCGCTAGTCGTCGTCAAATAGGTAAAAAGTACTCTGAAAAGAATCTAGAAGCTACTGAGGAAAACAAGTATGACTAAGAAGAAGACTAAAAAGAAGTCACCAGCATGGCAAAGATCTGAAGGAAAAAATCCAGAGGGCGGCTTAAATGCCAAGGGTCGTGCTTCCTATAATAGGGCTACAGGAGGCAATTTAAAGCCCCCAGTAAAGAAGGCTGAAGCAGCAAAGTCTAAGAAATCAGCTGCTCGCCGTAAGTCCTTCTGCGCTCGTATGGAGGGCATGAAAAAGAGGAACACGTCTAGCAAGACTGCTAGGGACCCAAATAGTAGAATTAACAAATCCCTTCGCGCATGGGATTGTTAAAACCTCTCTAGAGAACAGGAACTTTAATGGCACGAGATAGCGGTTACCCACAGAACACCGCAGGTAACATCGCCGTAGACTTTGTATGGGGTAACTTCCCTATGCAACCGGATGATGACCGCACAGGCAATGGAAGCGCAACTGTAGTAGTTGCTGCCGATGCCGCACAAAACGTAGATTGGAGCGGGTACTCTGTACTTCAGAGCCCAGCTCTAACAAAGACAGATATTACCGTTAACCTAAGTCCTGGACTTAGCTCAGTAGTTGGAAGCAACCATAGCGTTGCTCTAAACAACTGGAACGGTTATCCAGATTACACACCAGAAGCACCGTTTACAGATACAGTTGATCAAGCAGCAATTCCAAACGTTGTTGGTTTGAGCGAGTCTGCAGCTAACTCTGCACTTGTTGCAGCTGGTTTTGTTAAGGGCGCTGTAACTACAACTGCTGATGGTGCAACTGCATTGAACGATGGTCTTGTAAAGACACAGACTCCTGCAGCAGCAACTGTTAAGAACCTTGGAGATGCAGTAGCACTTGTTAAGTACGCTTACGTAGCTCCGTAATAAAACGTAAATACAAAAAGAGCCGATCGTATGATCGGCTTTTTTTGTTTATATATGATAAATTGTTTTTTAATATGAAGCTACTGCGTACATTCGCAGCACTATCTGGATACTTAAATAGGATTTCTTATTACTTAGGTCTTGGGTTTTTATACCTATTGATCACAATTTTGCCTGCTCAAGCAGAGGAAACTACTCCTTCCACAGAGTCTTCGACTTCAAATTCTCCAGCTCCATCTCCAAGTCCAGAACCCTCTGCCGTAACTTCGGACCCTCAAACCTCCAGTACGACATATTCCACTGAGGCGCTTCCATCCCCGAGCCCAAGTGATAGCTCGACAGCTTCTGGTTCATCCGAGCCAAGTCCGACTCCTGCGCCTGTATCTTCGCCTGCGCCCACTTCAACTGAATCGACAGCTTCAACGCCTTCCCCTTCTCCGGTCGATACCACTGTATCAACGACACAGAGTAGCCCAACACAAACATCAACAACAGTAGTAGATACTCCAACTGTAACCTCCGTCCAAGAAAAAATAGAGACAGCAACTGTAACATTAAATACTGCTATTAATGCCGCAAGTACGGCGCAGCAATCTGCAGCTGCCACTCCAGTAGCAGAGGCTCAAACAGCTATTGCAGCCGCTGAATCAGCTACCGCTGTAGCTATAATCGCACAGGCTGCAGTTGATTCCCAAACAGCAGTGGTTGCTGTTGCGACTACCTCAGTAGATTCTGCAACAGCCGTAGTAGCCACAGCTACAGCTGCTGTTGGTTCTCAGACTGCCGTTGTTACTACTGCACAAGAAACCGTCGCAGCCAGACAAGAAGATGTCCAAACAGCTACAACTGCTGTAAATGAGGCGACTACTGCTGTTGTATCAGCTACAGAAACAAAAGCATCAGCAGACGCCACAGTTGCTTCTGCTACACAATCTGGCTTAACAATGACGGTTACTCAAAATATTGGTTATAACAATGCTCCACCAGTAGATGTTGGAACAGTAAAACTAGTTACAACCGATACTAACGGTATTAATGAACAATGGGGTAGTGAGGGTCCAGCCAATACTTACCCAGAAGATTTTCAGGTTAAGTGGCAAGGTCAGATTACATCTGACACCACGTCTAACATTCAGTTCTATGCCCCTGCAGATGACGGAGTAAAACTTTATATTGATAACACTCTTGTTATTAATGACTGGTATGACAAAGGTGGCGGAGGTTCAGTATCTCAACCAGTTTCATTTACTGCTAATACTCCTAAATCAATTACTCTATATTTTTATGAAAACGGCGGTGGAGCCGGTGTTCAACTTCAATGGAATAAGGGAGCTGGTTGGCAAGTAGTTCCCGCTAGTGCTTTTAGTACTAGCTCAGCTACTCCAGAACAGATAGCAGCAGCTCAAGCAGCTGCTGATGCTCTTAATCAGGCTAATCAAAATCTAACAACCGCTAATACAAACCTAACAACGGCTAATACAAACCTAACAACGGCTAATGAAAATCTAACAACTGAGCAAGGTACTCTTACAACTCTTACAGAAGCAAAGACAACTGCACAAGCAACTCTTACAACAGCTCAAACTACATTATCTGCAGAGCAGGCAACTTTAACTAATCTTACTGAAACAACTACTGCAACTATTTCTACTGCTAATCAGTTGGCAAATGTTGCGGTTGAGAAGGTTGCGACTGCAGTAACTGCGCTCTCAGCACCTGTAACTTCGCCAGAGACTCAACAGCCGTCTGTGTCGCCAAGCGAACCGACTCCTGCACCTGCTCCCTCTCCAAATCCTCCTGCTCAAGAATCTTCTCAATCAACAAGTCCTCAGAACCCTCAGCCATCCACGCCTCAACCATCTGACGGGCCTTCGCAATCTCAAGATTCCACACCAACTCAAACTGATTCTGGTCCATCTACTTCTCCTTCTGACACTGGCAATTCTGGCACTGACACGGCTCCAGAACCTCAACCTGAGTCTCCAACTGAACCAACTCCTCCGAATCCCGAGCCTGTTGAGCCCGAGCCTGAGCAACCCCAGGATCCTGTAGTTCCGCCTCAGCCAGACGAGCCATCAGAACCTGCATCTGAGGATCCTGAAGATGTTCCTTCAGAGCCTTCCGAAACTGACGATTCCGACGTAAACGACGAAACATCTACTGATTCCTCCACAGAAGAACAGACACCACCCACAGAAGAGCAAGAAGATACGGCAACAGACGAACAAACACCCGAAGAAACTTCGGAGCCTGAGAATCCAACTGACGTAGTTGAGGAAGAAGAATCACAACAGCCGTCACAAGAGACAGAGCAAGAAAATCAGTCCACAGAATCATCCTCAAATGATACACCCTCTGTGGAAGAGGCTGTTACCGAGGCATTAGCGGATGGAAATCTAACTGAAGCTGAAAAAGAAGTTGTTGCTAACGCTCTTATTGAGGCAGCTAATGGTGGTCCAGTATCTGCTGAGGCTATAAAAGAAGCTGGAATTGAATATAAAGACCTTCCTCCTGATACACCAGTTGAGGTTAGGAAGGATGAAAACGGTAATGAAGTTATAATTACCGCAGACGTTGCCGCAGCACTTGTGCTACTAGAGAATCCTGCGGAATTAATTGGCGAACTATTTAGTGACCCTGGTCAAGCCCTACAAGCACTTGGAAGTATCGGTGCTGATATGTCTCCTGAAGAACGTGAAGAAGCAGAAAAAATGGTAGTTGCTGCCGTTATTGCGGGTCAAGCCGCACTTAACGCCGTAGCAGTAGCAGGTGCCGCTAGTACAACCACAACAGGTGGATCTACTGGTGGAGGAAGTTCTGGAGGCGGAGGAGCCTCTGGAGAGTCAAAAGGATATAGGAGACGCAAACCGTGAAAATTATTAGAGACATGGTTGATCAGCTTTGGACGCTGCTAGGCATGTTTATCGCTTGGGTTGTCCTAGACGGGTCTGCAAAGACTGTTGTAGGCTATGCAATTGTTGGAACACTTATTGCCTGGGCAGTAACTTACCCATTGAGGAATCCAAAGGATGAAGAATAAGAGTAAACTATTCCTAGCAGGGATATCTTTAATATTCCTGACAGGTTGCGGATATGATGGACACTTTAGGTATCCATGTCAAGATCCTGCAAACTGGGAAGCAGCAGAGTGCAAGCCACCTATTTGCACGGCAAGTGGTACTTGTCCAGAAGACTTAGGCAAACCAGAACAAGAAGGAACACAAAATGGCTAAAGAAAGACTTACCCCTCAAGAACTAGATGCTCGCCTTAAGTTTATTTTAGGCATAACACTAGGTTCTATTTTATTTTTTACCGCTATAGGTATTCTCTATGGCCTTTTATTTGTTACTCAGCCTATTGGGGCTCAGTCTGAAAATGACAAGATGTTCTTTAACGTTCTCGGTAGCGTAGCAACATTTATCACCGGAACTCTTGCTGGCCTTCTTATTGGTCAATCAGGCGCTAAAGATATTATGGCAGCACAGCTTGCTAATAAAGAGATGGACTCAAAGAATACTCTTGCTGATAAGAAACTTGAAGCAGAAATTGATGAGGCTAAGGCCCGTAGATTAGCAAAGCCAGATGGTGCGATTCCAGATCCACATCCGGTTGATACAGATTGGGATAAGGATTAGTAATGGCAGAACAAGGAACAGCAGCCAAATTAATTGAGGTTGCTAAAGCAGAGGTAGGTACCGTAGAAGGACCTAAAGATAATGAAACCAAGTACGGAGCTTTTACTAAAGCTAACTTTTTACCTTGGTGTGGATCCTTTGTGATGTGGTGCGCTGATCAAGCTGGAGTAAAGGTACCAAACACCGTATCAACTCCCGCTGGCGCAGCAGCATTTAAAAAGTCAGGTAAATGGATTGATGGAGACATTGCAGATCCAGAACCAGGCGATATTGCGTATTTTGATTTTCCATCAGATGGCGTAGACCGAATCAGTCACGTCGGCATTGTTATCGCAGACAATGAAGACGGCACCGTATGGTGCATAGAAGGAAATACCTCTGGAGATGCCAAAGGTAGTCAACGTAACGGAGGAGAGGTCTGCAAAAAACTACGTGCATACAAGAAAAATAAAAAGAATGTACAAGTCTCTATCGTTGGATTTGGTCGCCCAAAGTTTAAGGGAGCAGCTAAATCATCTCCGTCTCCAGCTGCTGAAGCTCAGGAGACATGCCCTTGTTGTGGTAAACCTAAATAATTAGGATGTGATCCATATCTAGACTAAAGGGCCGGATTTCTCCGGCCCTTTACTCTTATTCGTTGGGGAATTTACTAATCCAATATTCAATTTTAGGTTCTGATGGGTCTCCATCATATGCCTCGGGTCCATATCCCCATGAACCCCAATTTGTGCCCCTAGCCGTCATATAGAAGGCTGCTTGAGCATTTGTAACGGGATCAAAAAGTTCTCGTGTTTTTTGGATATCTATTCCATTTTGTTGAAATTTTTCTATCCGATCTTGACCTAATCCTCCGATCATATTTATCTGAAAAATACCATAAGAATCATCTCCCGTAGATAAGTCATCATTATGGGCTTTAGGTCTTCCATTAGATTCCTTCATGGCTACAGCCCAAGCTACTTTTAATCCTTCTCCTTTAAAGCCTACATGCTTTAGAAGATCAATTAATTCACTTTGGGACAGCGTTTTTGCGTTTCTATACCCATCTAATGGGTCCTTATCCTGTGTCTCAACGGTAGCCGTAGATCCATCTGAGGATAAATTAGAGACTACCGACCAAGCTGTATCCATAGTCATAACCAACAATGTAATTAACAATGAGGTTAATATTTTAAGTTTTGCACTATAATTCACTTCATCCCCTGGGTCTAGAGGGCCAGATTGTTACCCATAACAACTGTCACTTGCCATGAGCGATACGGCCTCTTTCTGCCGCATCTATCTGCAACCCCTTTACTTGCGAGATTACGAATGCCAGGTTTCCCTGGCATTAGGTATAACCGTAGCAGTAAATACAGGGGTCCTGCAACCAGTAGTGAGGAAAAAATATGACTAAATGTCTGAATTGTGACGATAATGCTGTTTATATAATTGAAAAACGTGGCCATAAAGTACAGTTATTTTGTGAGAAACATCTCCCTTGGTTCTGGAAATCTGCAAAATCAGCAGAAGGATTAAAAAAATTATCTGATCTTGTGGTAAAAGAAGAACCTAAGGTAGAAGAAAAGCCTAAGAAAGAACCAAAGAAAAAAGAAGAGCCTATCGAAGAGCCTATTGTTGAAGAGGTAATAGTTGAGGAACCAAAGCCTGAAGCGGTAGAAGAAGAGGTCATAAGTGAAGATAGAGAAGATAATAACTAAACAAGGACATCCAGTACCTAATACGGTGATGGAACCCAGGGGCCCTTTTCCTCCAGAACTACTAGAAGAGCCTAAAGTTATTTACGATTACGAAAAGCAGGCAGATGATGGTGGCTATGAGATGCCGGTTGAAGCTACTGCTCAAAATGATTACAAACAAATGCGGTGGTTTAAGTGCAACTACTGCTTGATTGTCATGTCTGAAAACCATTTAGAAACCCATATATGTGAGTAACTATGAACAAACGACGACCTATAAATAGAATTAGCCGAGCTGAGGCTGCAGTTCGTCGTGCTAGAAATGCCCTTAATAAGGAGGGGGTAGGAGCTCTTGAGGACTATCTTGCTCCAGAAATAATAAGGGCTATACAAAAAGAAAGAAGATCTTTAGGAGAAGGCTTAGCTCTTGGTGAAACGCAACCCGGATATACAACAAACTTACTAGATGTAAACATAGATCCTAGAGGTGCAGGCTATGAAAATGAGGCTTATTACCTAGACCCAACATATGCGGTATATCCTGTTGAGGGAGAAGATGCTTATGCTCCCGTATCTTTTAAATCAGGAATGGTTGAAGCCCCTACTGCAACTAGTAAGCCAGAAAGACCAAGAACTGTAGCTGCAGCATATGATCCTGCAAGAAGCACTTTAACGTTAGTATTTAGAGATTCTACTATTTATAACTATTATGACGTAAGTATTGATGAGTGGAGTGAGTTTAGAAGTCTTCCAACTAAATGGGAGTACATTAGAGATAATCTAGACTATAAACCTAGAGGACCTGCAGATATAAGTTCAATACCATCAAATATTCGCATGTTTGCATATAGAGCAACAAGAGCGGCTCAAATATCAAAAGGAGCTAAGAAGAAATAATGGCTACTACAAAAGATATAGGATCATATTATTGGCATGGACTTACTTACCCGTATAAGCCTAAGGGTTTATGGGAGAAGGCAGAAACTCAAGAAATAGATGAGCCCTTTAGACGCGGTACCGGCATAGCTGTTAGGTTTCCTTTTACAAAGAGAGCTATAGTTCTAGGTAAGTGGGCAACAACAGATTACACGGAAAGTGAGGCTCTAACCTACGCTATACGCGGTAGGGGCCTTAAAAAAGACGAGGTAAACTGGGATGCTATAAGACAAGGGATAAAAGAGAGCAATTAATGTTTAAGAGACGTAAACAACAACGTGAACTTACTAAGGTGCAAAAACGAGTTCAAAGCCTCCCTACTGGCGATATTGTTGGTTGGGTTAATAACTCTATTTATACCATTGATAGAAATCTAGCTATGTGGAATAGAACATCTGAAGCTGTATACCTTGAAGAAGCCAGACTAGCTTCTGAGGTAGTTCATGAGGCCCTAGAGTCATTGAGTAGGCGAGTAAATGCGTGAAGACTTTGAATTTAACGACTTTGATGAAGAAGATGAGCTAGACGAAGACCTAGAGTTTGAAGACGATCAATTTGAAGAGGTTGATGGTCCTGAAGAAGACGACGAAGATTACGAGCCTCTAGAGCCAGAAGATGAGCTAGACGAACTTTCAAAAGAGTTTGTAAATGTCTTAATTGATAAGATACTTTCATTTATGGTCTTATTAGTAGGCCATGATCTTCACCCATACCAAAAGCCTTTAGCTAAAAGAATTGTGGAAAGCGTCATTGTAAATGACGGCGAAGAGATCACAGCTCTAGCTGCTCGTCAGTCTGGAAAATCTGAAACCATTGCTAACGTAGTCGCTACTCTGATGGTTATTCTCCCTAGACTTGCAAAGATGTATCCAGACCTCTTAGGTAAATTCTCCTCTGGATTGTGGGTAGGTATGTTTGCTCCAATTCAAGCACAGGCTGAAACTTTGTATTCAAGAACAGTAACTCGATTAACTAGTCCCCAGGCTTTAGAAGTATTGGGAGATCCAGAAATAGATGATATGCCAGGTAAAAACCCTGGAGTTACTAGAAACATAAAACTAAAGAACTCTGGGTCAACCCTTATGATGATGACGGCTAATCCTCGTGCAAAAATCGAATCTAAGTCATTTCACCTCATAGTAATCGATGAGTGTCAAGAAGCGGATGACTTTATAGTTTCTAAATCAATTGCTCCTATGGGTGCGTACTACAACGCAACTATGGTTAAAACTGGAACACCCACTACTATGAAGAATAATTTCTATAGGTCTATTCAGCTAAATAAGCGCAGACAGGTGGGAAGAACTAGTAGACAAAACCACTTCCAATGGGACTGGCGGGACGTAGCAAAGTACAACGAAAACTATGAAAAGTTCATTCGTAAAGAGATGCTTCGAATTGGGGAGGACTCAGACGAATTTCAGCTTTCTTATAATTGTAAGTGGTTGCTTGAAAGGGGAATGTTCGTTACATCCTCAGTTATGGATGACCTTGGAGATACGTCTCAACAACTCGTAAAGAGCTGGCATGCCTCCCCAGTAATTGTTGGTATAGATCCGGCACGTAAAATGGATTCCACGGTAGTTACAGTAGTGTGGGTTGACTGGGATCGACCAGATGAGTTTGGGTACTACGACCATAGAATTCTTAACTGGCTTGAAATCCAGGGGGACGACTGGGAAGAACAATACTTTCAGATAGTTAACTTTTTAGGTAACTATGACGTTATGGCGGTTGCTATTGACTCTAACGGCGTTGGAGATGCCGTAGCCCAACGTTTGAAGCTTCTGCTTCCTAGAGCCCAGGTAATAGCAGCAATGTCTTCTCAAAGCGATCAATCTAAGAGGTGGAAGCATTTACAGGCGTTAATTCAACGTCAAATGATTTCTTGGCCTTCCCATGCAAAAACTCGAAATCTTCGTATTTGGAAGCGTTTCTACCAACAAATGACCGATGCAGAAGTACAATATAAGGGTCCCAACTTCCTAGTGGAGGCCCCTAAAGAGGCTCACGCACACGACGACTTTGTGGACTCTTTGGCCCTAGCGTGTTCTTTAACGCAGGAAATGGTAATGCCAACCGTTGAGGTTAGTTCATCTCCTTTCTTTTAGATTCGTTTAGGACCAAAAAAATCCTTGTTGGTACCAAACTTATATACAAGGATCCTTTAAACCTTATAAGGAGTAAACATGGCAATTGCACCAACACCTGGCTTTCCTGAAAAAGCTGGCTCAGTTTACGAACGTAAAATGGCCGAAGCTGTACCAGGACAGCGTGGACCTCTTCGTTTTGAAGAAGGAGTAGCAACTGATACTGACGTTCCAGCTGATTTCCAGCTTGGACTTGATCAGGGCTACAACACACCAGCTGGACGTCCTAACCACAATCTAAATGTGTTTGAAAAGTCCGCAGAAGAAACTATGAGAGAGCGTGCTCACGTAGGTTCTGCTGCATGGGTAGAGGCACCTACTTATGTAGGCGAATTTTCCCAGGGTAACTTCCAGGACTACGCAGAACCAAAGATTGAAGAAGTTGCACGTTCTGGCGGTCGTTATCAAAGAATGAACCCTGCAGCTGTAGCTGACTAATCAGGGTAAACTTTCGTACTAGGTCCCCGGCTTCGTTACCCCTTCTCCGAAGCCGGGTACCACTTAATTAGGAGAGCAATGGCTTCATCAGGAATTCCAGCTAATCAGGTATTGTGGAATAGTTTAGTTTCACAAGCCAAAGCTAAGTATCCCGCAAGACGTAGCAAAGGGCTCTCATTTGCAGCATCGTCTTGGGTTAAGCAACAATATGAATCTAAAGGCGGACAATACGTCCAATCTAAATCTGAAGTTGAAATTAGAGATGTTAAAAAAGAAAAGCAAGACAAAGTAAAAAGACGCGAAGCTGATATAAAGAGAAGAAAAAAGAAAAATCACGAACTTATATAATGAGAGTGAAATAGAGTGAGCATAGATTTTAGTCCCCCGTCGTATAGGGCAGCGTCGTCTGACTTAACAATCTCTATTTCCCCGCTAGGTCTTGTAGAACTAGCAGATGAAGAATTTGAAGTACATGGTCCTCGACTAAATCGCTATTCTCTAAACTGGGCAATGTATTTGGGACACCACTGGGCATATCGCCGTGAAATAGGTGAAGCTCAGATGGTATTCAATTACTACAGAGCGTTTACAGATTATATTTGTAATTTTACATTTGGTCGTGGAGTAAGTTTCCAAAGCAGCTATGCAACTAACGCAATAATTCCAGACATTTTAAAGCGAGTTTGGGAAACAGATAATGATAAGCATAGCGTTCTATGGGAAATGGGACAGCAAGGCGGAGTATCTGGAGATTGCTTCGTAAAAGTTGCATATGAAGAAGCGTATCAAGATAGCTCAGGAAGAATGCACCCTGGAAGAGTAAGAATCCTCCCACTTAATGCATCATTCTGCTTTCCAGAATTTCACCCACACGATCGTTCTCGTTTAATCAGATTTAAACTTAAGTATCGTTTCTGGGGAACATCTTTAGAAGGAACTCGTCAAGTCTATACCTATACAGAAATTCTTACTGATGATCGTATTGAGGAGTACATTAATGATGAATTAATTGACTCTCGTCCAAATCCAATTGGAGTAATTCCAGTTGTTCACATTCCAAATGTTAGAGTATCAGGATCTCCTTGGGGACTTTCTGATTGCCACGACATTATTGTGTTGAATAGAAGCTATAACGAAATCGCTACTGACATCGCAGACATCGTTAATTATCACGCAGCCCCAGTGACAGTTATCACGGGCGCCAAAGCATCTTCCCTTGAAAAGGGACCTAAGAAGGTCTGGGGTGGTCTACCCAAAGATGCTCAGGTATTCAACCTAGAAGGTGGCGGACAGGGATTGGCTGGAGCCATGCAGTATCTGTCTACTCTAAAAACTGCCATGCATGAAATGATGGGAGTTCCTGAGAGTGCCCTAGGACAGATCCAGCCTATATCAAATACCTCTGGAACAGCTCTATCTATTCAGTATCAGCCTCTTATGAATCGCTATAACCAAAAAATGACTCAATATAGCGAGGGAATTAAACAGATCAACGAGTACATTCTTTTAACCATTGCTATGAAAGAACCGGAATTACTTACCTATAATCCGGATTTTAATGGCCCAATAAAAGTTGATCAAATAGCCCAATTAGATCCACAAGACCCGGTAACATACGACACAGTAGTACATTTCCCACAGCCTTTGCCTTTAGACAAGCTAATCCTGTTGAGCGAAGTTCAGCAGAAAATGGCCATGAATCTAGAGAGTAAAGAAGGAGCTTTAAGACTTCTTGGAGAAGAATTCCCAGATGAAAAGCTCGAAGAGATTCGTTCAGAACTCATTGCTGATGCAAAATCAGAAGGAGCTCTAAATCTCGTAAAGAAGCAAATCGATGCAGCGATTGCTTCACTAACTGGTTTGTTACCAGATGGACAAGGTGGATCAACGCCAGTCCCTGGAGCAGATGCAGGTGGCGGAGTTGGACCTGGCCCAATGGGTCAGCCAGGAGTTATATCTCCAGAAGAACAACAAACGCTAGAACAACTGCAAGTAGATTTGGTTACCAAAGCATATGGAACCAGACTCCCCGGACGTAAGATGCCTGGACAGGACTCTAAGTTCGGAGAAAGCTAAAATAAATCCGCAGGTCATCGTGGCATTAATTCGGACAACGACCTCCAAAACCTAAGGAACAACTATGTCAGAAGCAACAAATGTTGTTGATACTCCAGAAGTGCGTGAAGCATTTCAAACAGATGTACCAACACAAACAGAAACTCTAGTAACACCAGTTCAGCAGAAGGTTGCCGAAACTGGTAAGTCTTATTCAGAAGAAGATTTACGTAGGGTACGGGAGCAGGAGAAGTCCAAACTCTACCCACAGATTGATTCTCTTAAAGAAGAGCTATCACTTCTGAAAAAAGAACGCGAAGAACGCCAAGCTGAGGCAGAACGTCTTCGTGCAGAACAAGAGGCAGAAGCCCGTAAAAAGGCAGAAGCTGAAATGGATGTTCGCCAGCTCCTAGAGTCTAAAGAACAAGAGTGGGCGGAAAGAATAGAGCAAGAGCGCCAAGAGCGCGAAAAAGCCTTTCTTCTTCTTGAAAGAGAGCGTCAGTTTGCGGAACTCAACGAGTACCGTAATCGTCGACTTCAAGAGGAAAGAGACAATGTTTTACCAGAGCTATTGGACCTCATTTCTGGCAATACAAAAGAAGAAATTGAATCTAGTATCTCAGGTCTAAAGGAGCGTTCATCACGTATCCTTGACTCTGCACAGCAGGCTATGCAGTCTGCTCGTAGAGAAATGACAGGCAGCCGGGTAACCGCGCCGCCAGCCGGACCCCTCGACACCAATTCGGACCAACAACAGTTCACAGCGGAGCAAATAGCCGCTATGTCGGTTACTGAATACGCAAAACACCGCCAAAGATTGCTGGGATCAGCAACTGAACGTGGTAAGGGAATATTCGGTTAGCAGTAATTTCAACTATGTTAATTAACACTAAGGAGTAAAACCGACATGGCATCAGCCGTAACAGGTACCGGCAATTTAGCCGCAGCACCTACAGCGTACTCTGGCGCTAATAGCCAGCTCACGCAAGCAATCCAGACGATCTGGTCAAAGGAAATTCTTTTCCAGTCAATGCCAATTCTTCGCTTCGAACAGTTCGCTGTTAAGAAGACAGAACTTGGAGTTGCACCAGGTCTTCAAATCAACTTTATGCGTTACAACAACCTCGGCTTCGCATCAGCGCTTGTTGAAGGTGTTCGTATGCAGACCAACGCATTGACAGCACAGCAATTCTCAATTACTGTTGCTGAGCATGGATACGCAATCGCAGTATCTGAGCTTCTTCTCAATGCATCATTCGATGATGTGATGGCATCTGCTTCACGTCTTCTTGGCCGTAACATGGCCCTCTATCTCGATGGACAGGCTCGTGACACACTCATGGCAGCATCTTCCGTTATCTACGGTTATGATCGTTCTGCTAACGTTGCTGTTAACGACTGGTATACCTCAGGAACCGTTGGAACTTCACGTGCTTCCTTGACTGGTAACTTCCACCTTACAACTTCTGTTGTTAAGGACGCTGTCGAGACACTAGCAACCAAGAACATTCCACGGTTGGGCGAGACTTATGTCGCTTTCGTTCACCCACACCAGAGCCGTCGTCTTCGTGATCTCCCAGAGTTCATCGAAGTAACCAAGTACGCAGCTCCAGGTAACTTCATGCTCGGTGAAATCGGTCGTCTATACGATTGCGTATTCATTGAGACCACTCAGATCCAGAAGGTAACAAACGGTGCAGGCGCTGGTTACACCACTGACACTGCTGTTGCTCCTGGCTCAATCGTTTACCCAACCGGTGGTGGATACACCACACCAGTTACAAAGACTGGTAACGGTAACAAGGATCGCTACACTGCGATCTTTATTGGTGACAACGCATTTGGTCACGCGATCTCTCTTCCAGTCGAACTCCGCGATGGCGGTATTCTTGACTTCGGTCGTGAGCACGCTCTTGCTTGGTATGCTATTTACGGTCTTGGTCTAATCACTGACCAGTCTGTAGTCTTGGCAGAAACCAACTAATTTATAGACCTGGGCATTGTCTAAAAACTGCCCACTTAATTAATAACTTAGGAGAACAATAATCGTGGCAAAAGCAAAAGTAACTGACTTTACCGGCCGTCAACGTGAAGAAATGTTGAAGGCTAACGCTGAAGCAATCGCAAAGAGAGCTGAAGAAATCACAATCGCCTCACAAGTAGAGGCTGAGAGATTAGAAACAGAAGTTTATGACCTTACACAAGGTAATGAACCCACTGTTATCGATGAAGTTGAATCTGTGGGCGTAACGAGCGCAGACGACAGTCAAGTAATTCGTTTAGCTGAAGATTTAGAATTTGTAACTATAGGGGTAGGAAACAACTATTCCTTTAAAGCAGGACAAAAGTATAAGGTCCCTAAGGCTGTGGCAGCACACCTTCAGGAAAAGGGCTATCTATACGAACGCCTCTAAAGTTTACATAAAGAACGCCCGCTTCGACTAAACGCCCTCCTGTCGAAGCGGGTCTTTTTTAACCTGTAGAAACTTTTTGTATTTGAGATTATTAGGTCGAGTAGATCTTAAGGATATGAGGATAAGTGGCCACATTAGCATCTCTGTCTGACCGCCTTAGGGCAGAAATAGGCGATATCGCTCGATCCTTCACCGAAGAATTACGTGGTGATGGGGAATCTAATCGCTTTCAATTAACCGAAGCCCCAATCAATGCTGCATCCCTGTCTATAAGGGTAAATGGAGTTCAAGTAGCTCAAACAGCAATAATTGAAGAAGTTACCGGAATGGTTCAGCTAGCCTCTATTCCACCCGATGGAGCAACAGTATTTTTTAGTGGCACTGCATTTAAGTACTTTACCGATAGTGAGATTCAGTACTACGTAAATACTGCCTTTATAGAACATGCTAGAAGCATAACTGATAGCAATGGAAGCCGAATAACTATGGCTACTCTTGCAGTTATAGATGAATATCCAATTGTTCTATTGGCATCAACGATGGCCTTGTACACCCTAGCTACAGACGCTGCTTTTGACATTGATATCATCTCTCCAGACGGCGTTTCTATTCCTCGTTCTGAGCGTTATCGCCAGCTTATGGAAACAGTAACTAACAGAAAAGAACAGTACCGAGAACTATGTAACATGCTTGGTACCGGTATGTATAAGATTGACGTCTTTACCCTTCGACGTATTAGTCGCCGCACTAATAAGTACGTACCAATTTATCGCCCACAGGAAATAGACGATGGATCTATTCCACAAAGAGTATTTCTACAAATGCCAGACTATGGAGACATTACTCTTCCAAGTCCAGTTACTAACAAAGATCTTTCTTTGTACTCAGGCGATGACTTTGATATTCAGCTTAAGTTTTCTATGGATCTATCAACATACACGCCTCTTGCACAAATTAGGCTATTCCCAACTTTCCCTGCAAATCAGGTTGGCCCAGTAATATTAACAACCTTTGAAATTACAAAGACCGCGTCTGTACCCGGCGGAATACTTGACACACTAAATCTACACTTAGACGGAGATGTTACAGCTAAGCTTCCAAAAACAGCTTATTACGACATTCAGCTTACAACCAGTACCGGTCTTGTTAGAACGTATCTTGAGGGCAAAGTATTTACTAAGCCACAGATATCAATTCCTTCAGGACCGGTGCCTAACTAATGTCTGATCCAGAGCTAATACAAATAATTCAGCAGAGTCCTGAAATAGTTATATTTGGACCTGAGCAAACTGGCGCAGCTGGTGCTCCAGGACCAACTGGACCAACAGGTCCTCAAGGAAACCCTGGTGCTACAGGACCTGCTGGCGCAACAGGTGCAACTGGTCCTGCTGGTGCTGTTGGTGCTACTGGCCCTACAGGAGCAACCGGACCAAGAGGTGCAACTGGACCAACTGGTATTCAGGGCTCAACTGGTCCATTAGGACCAACGGGTGCAGCAGGCCCTACCGGTCCACAAGGTGATCGAGGATTTACAGGAGCCACTGGAGCAACAGGACCTACGGGTGCTCGTGGTGCAACTGGTCCACAAGGTGACGTAGGACCCACTGGTCCACAAGGTGTTGGATTAACTGTTCAGGGAACTTTACCTGATGTTGGAAATCTTCCACAATTTGGTCTTGCTGGAGATGCATATTTAATTGATGGAGATCTTTGGATATGGTCTCCTAATAGTAGTTCGTGGATAAACAGCGGACACATTCAAGGACCGACTGGTGCAACTGGTGCTGTTGGACCTACGGGAGCACAAGGATTAATTGGTCCTATGGGACCAACAGGTCCTCAGGGATTAATTGGTTTTACTGGAGAAACTGGACCTACTGGTCCGCAAGGAGCAACTGGTGCCACAGGACCGCAAGGAGATACTGGACCTCAGGGTCCTCAAGGAGTCACAGGACCACAAGGAGCAACTGGACCGACTGGAGCTCAAGGAGATGTGGGCCCAACTGGATCTACTGGTGCCACCGGACCTACCGGAGCTGTAGGAGCTACTGGACCAACCGGACCTATTGGACCGCAAGGTGCACAAGGTAATCAGGGTATTGCAGGACCTCATGGACATACTGGTCCAACAGGAGATACTGGTCCAACGGGCCCACAAGGTGAAGTTGGTCCAACTGGTCCGCAAGGCGAGCAGGGTATACAGGGCGTCCAAGGTGAGCAAGGTATAGCTGGACCTACAGGACCTACTGGTGCCACTGGTCAAGGACTAAATGTTTTAGGTGCATTAAATAATATTGGAGAACTTCCAGTATCTGGAAATCCTGGAGATGGATACATAATCTCTGGAGATTTATATGTATGGAGTTCAAATACTTCTTCTTGGGTAAATGTAGGAAGAATTGAAGGTGCTACTGGACCTACCGGTGCACAGGGTGAAGTGGGACCAACAGGTCCAACAGGACCCGAAGGTCTTCAAGGTATACAGGGTATACAAGGTGAAGTTGGTCCTACTGGTCCTACCGGCCCTATGCCGTTTAATTATCTTGGAGCATACAACAATGGTTATGACTATAACTATAACGATGTCGTATCTGCTGGCGGATTTTTATGGATTCGAATTGGTGAACCAAATACTGGATATCCACCCTATGAAGGAAGTCCTTACTGGCAAGTATTTTTAGGTGCAACAGGTGCAACAGGTGCACAAGGTGAACCTGGTCCAACCGGACCAACGGGTCCACAAGGTGAACAGGGCTTAACAGGTTTAGAAGGATTACCTGGAGATACAGGACCTACCGGACCTCAAGGTGAAATTGGACCTACTGGTCCTCAGGGTGAAACAGGCCGTTCATTTACTCTACACGGAACTGTAAGTTTAATAGCTGATCTTCCCACAACAAACAATTTTGCTGGTGACGCCTATATTGTTCAAGAAGATGGCGGACACATTTGGGTATGGAACGATGAGTTATCTACCTGGAATGATGCAGGACAAATAGTTGGTCCTACAGGACCCACCGGTGCAGCATCTATTGTTCCTGGCCCTACAGGACCAACAGGTAAATTTGCCTATACATCAGAAACCCCACCTACTGGTGCTGCAAATGGAGATGCATGGTTTAACCCAACTGATGGATCTGCCTATATTTGGTATGATAACTACTGGATAGAAGTAGGTGCTGCTCCACTTGGCCCTACAGGACCAACAGGTCCCGCAGGTCCTATTCAAGAGATTCTTCCAGTTATTGTTGCAGCTTTTGACCATGCGAATCATCAAGGTATTACAGTAACCTATGATGAAGAATCCGAAGAAGTACGTATAATTTCTGACGTAGCTTTTATCGAAGCGGTTGCTTTAGCGGCCCTATAAGGAGAATACAGTGCCAATTAATCCCGACTTCTCAGCCCTAGAAGCAGTTATTACTGCAAAAGTTGAGGCAGTAGCTACTAATATTGACAACAAAGACCTTCTAATTCAAATGAAGGCTCTTGAAGCCGCTGTTGCAAATCTTGCGCTAACTAAAGTTATTGCTGAAGGAACATACCAACAGGGTCAAGTAACAAACTCTGCAAATACAGCAATTACTACTTTGAATGCTGGAGTTACAACTGCTCAAACAAACTTAAATAATATTGTCTCTACAGCAACTACAAATTTAAATACTGCAGCTGATCAAGCAATTGATGATTTTAATGATGTAGCAACTCCGGTCATTGCAACAATCAATGAGCTTCTTGCAGACCTTGGAGAGACTAACACTCAAGATATTATTGATCTTGTTACTGCCTCTTTGGGCCAAATCACTACAGCAGCTACTACTGCTACCTCGGCTATTACTCAGGCCCAATCTGATGCGATAACAGTAATCTCTTCAACCGGAACCTCAGCTATCGGAAACCTAACCGACACTAGAGATTTAGCCCTAACAGCCTTAACTAACCAGCAAACCTCCTCAATTTCGGCTATTAACACCGCAAGAGATGCTGCTGTAGCTGCAGTTAGTGCCTCTGGAGACGTTACTAACCAGATCAATTTCTTAAGAAACGACCGTTGGCTTGGCCTAAACATCTTTGGCCCAAGTTCAGGGAATTAAGGGTTTAAAATGAAGAATTCTAACTATACTAGCTTACTGGGTACAGCCCTCGAAGGAGATAACTAATGCCATCCTACTCAGCGCTTAATACGCAAATTGAGGCCGTAAAATCGGAAATCACCGCCTCACTTGCTGCAAGCACCTATACTGCTCAAGACTTGGTATATATTGCCAAGACACTTGAGACACTTGGCAATCTACTTGGCATTAATGACCTAGTAGCTGCCTCAGCCGACGCTCAAGCTTCATTAAATGATCAACTTGAAGCAATTCTAGACGGAACTGCTCCAGCTAACGTAGGCAAGTTGTACGTTGGTGCAGAAGCGCAAAGCTTTGAAATTTCAGCCGGTCTTCAAGATCCAGCAATTATTGCAAGTATTGATACTCCAGATTATGCACAGATTGCTTTCCAAAATAAAGGTGGCAGTGCAAATTCATCTACAGACTTTATTGCTTACTCTAACAATGGAACAGATGACTCTGGATACATTGACATGGGTATCACGTCATCGGCATTCGCAGACCCAGACTTTACTATTACTGGACCAAACGATGGTTATATCTTCTTCGAAGCTCCAAAAGTTTTAACCTCAACCATTAATGGAAAATCTTTAACAAATAACGTAGCAACCCTTACTACTCCAACCGCACACGGATTCCGTGTCGGTATGCCTGTAGTTATTACTGGTGTAGACGGTATCTTTAACGGAACTTACACAATTGCATCTATTCCAACAACAACTAGCTTTACTTATGCTAAAACAAATGGTGACGTAACCTTCTTAGCAGTATCACCTGCAGGTAATGCAGTGGCCGGTACAACTGGTAAGGGTAACCTTGTATTTGCTACTTCAGATAACGGTACTGAAAATAAGATTATATTTGCTGCTGGCGGTCTTGCGTCTGACAATACACAGATGGTTATTATTCCAGATCAAACAGTACATGTTGAGATTGCAACACCATCTACATCTACAACCACCGGAGCTCTTGTAGTAG
>JACCEB010851413.1_pt1 | contig 65064 bp, 65 predicted proteins | sample 7454761 | NCBI WGS metagenome assembly JACCEB01 (sample SAMN15323454, study PRJNA562643) | freshwater metagenome | isolation source: river surface water | place: USA:Blue River Watershed | collected 2017-08-18 | reverse complement strand
TTAATGATTAAAGAAGGGTTGCTTAATCATGCAATTATTGCAGATCCAGAAATTAACTTAGCGGCTACTTTAGTTAAATTAGCAAGACTACAATAAGAAATCAGGTAGTGCAGACCAATGTACTACCTGATTCCACGACCTTAGAGATAAAAGTATTTTTTTATTCTATAGAATCTTCCTTATAAATTTTTAAGACTTCTCTTACTACAGGATGACGCTCTACGTCCTTAGACTCAAATCGCGCCATAGCAATCATACGAAAATCACCTCCTTCACCGTATAAATTGCAAAATTCTAGCAAGCCGTTTTCCTTAGGTCGGTCGGCTTGATTTAAGTCACCTGTAACTACCATTCTACTATTCTCGCCCAAGCGTGTTAGCAACATCTTCATCTGTGAAGGTGTAGCATTCTGCATCTCGTCTGCGACAACGAAAGCGTTCTTAAACGTTCTGCCACGCATATAGGCAAGCGGCGATATTTCAATAATTCCATCTTCTAACATCTCCGCGATTTCTTTAGGGTGATAATATTCTTCAAATACATCGAATATTGGCCTTGTCCACGGCTCCATTTTCTGGTTTAGTGTACCTGGCAAAAATCCGTGTTCTTCATCTACGCTTACAGCAGGTCGTGTAACCACGATTTTGCTAATAGTCCCCTCTTTAAATAGTTTAATTGCCATTTGTACAGCCAACATGGTTTTACCCGTGCCAGCAGGGCCAATTGCAAATACTATAAATTTACGGGGATTTTTTAGCAACTCTAGGTATTGTTCCTGGCTTAAATTGCGAGGTACAATATTAACTTGCTGTTTTTTGCGCAGATATTGATTAATTTGAATTAAATTTTGCTCGTGATCAGGGCGACTATTCAGTCTTTCCCTTCGTTTTGCTCTAGACAAATTATGCCTCCTTTGTGAGCGGTCTGCATATATAATTATCCCAGGAGCTCAAAATCCCTAAGATAATAACCTTTTTTCGGATAGCATAAATATTAACATTAAAGAGAACCACTATGCGTGATATTGTAGAAGTAATTAGAAATATACAAACATTAAGCACTAACGACTCTGCTTTTCAAATCTTAAAAGATTTTGAAAGAGTTCTTGACGAACTAGACATTTACGTCTTTGCTAACTGGGAAGATGGCGAGCTAGTCGAAGGGCCAGAAGTTAATCGTTATTCTGTAGGCTGTAAGTTTATGTGGCCTAGAGATAAAATGCCCGATCCAGAAGGCGGTGCTCGATTGTTAGATTACGGCTGCAAAGTAATTTACGAAAAGGAAAACTTAATGGTTCCACGTAAAGTTTATAGCCCAGACGATTTCCGTCCCGGTACAAAGAAAGGTAAGATTGACGCACATCCAGTATGGATAGTAACTGTCATTATGCCTAAAAAATTAATGCAAGATATTTTCCAAGGATATGAAGATAAAGACAATCGCGCATTAGCAGACTCAATGCGCTATGAAGAAATGCTTCAACAAAATCAGCAAGCAGCACCTGAGTCCGCCGAAGAAACAGAACTAGCAGGAGTAGAAGGTGAGCAAACTATTTGAAGGCCTAAAGGCTAAAGATTTAAAAGGCTTTGTAGAGTCTACGTTTACTATTGACCATTATACCAGTAAGATGGGCGAAGACAAAAATATTGCTGTCATAGCATTTAAAGTTAATGACAAGATGCCTGCAATTGACCTAATGGAATTTATTGAAAAAGGTTATCCTTTTGTATTAGATGCAGACATTAGTTCAGGTGAAGAACGTGACGGCAAATATCAGGTATTTGTAGAATTTGAAAGAACAGAAAGATTACCTAGACAAATTAAAAATGTATTAGAAGGGTTATCTAACTTATGCGATATATCTGATTGGCGTTTTAGATATCATAAAGATTTAAAAAGTTGCGAAGTTACTGAAGAAAATATAATGGAGTGTGTTCCGTTAACCGCAGACGCATACGATTCAAAAGTGTTAGAAGTTAAAAATGCCACAGTTGAAAGTTTCTTCAATCAAACTCCCTTCGAAAGTATTCACCTCGACGAAAACGATGTTATTACTGTTGCTAAACCTTATTCAGGGTACATTGATATGAAACTTCTAGCAATGGGTAATTATACAGAAGTTAAAGATAGTCTTCCAGGCGCTATTCAATTAGACGAAGCAAGCCAAAGTCAAGTGAATTTTTTAGAAAAGTATCTTGGTAATTATGAAATTACTAAAATCAATAACAAGTTCTTGATTCGTAACGGAAACAAGGCTATGGTTGTAGCAAAGGAGAGATGGTAATGAACACTGACGAAGGATGCCCAGTTTGCGGCGGAAAACACCCTAAAAAATAAAAAGGTAAAAAATATGAGTTTTAATTTTGAGTTCACACAAAGTCATTTAAAAGAAATTATAGGTCCAAATCCCTACATAGAGCAATGGCATCATGCTCTTAGTCAAGTATGTCCAGAGTACGGTATTGACACACCAAGACGACTAGCAAGTTTCTTAGCACAATGCGCTCATGAGAGCGGAAATTTTAAGTTTTTAAAAGAAAATTTAAATTACCGTGCTCCTAGTCTAAGAAAAATATTTCCTAAATATTTCCCAGACGATGCAATTGCTAATCAATATGCTAACATGCCTAACAAGCAAGAGGCGATTGCCAACAGAATCTATGCAAGTAGAATGGGCAATGGTGACGAAGCAAGTGGTGACGGATTTAGATATTGCGGTAGAGGATTGATACAGTTAACTGGCAAAAACAATTATACACTTTTTGCTGCCAGTATAGATACTCCCGTAGAAGATGTTCCTGAATATTTGCAAACATTTGAAGGCGCTGTACAAAGTGCTTGCTGGTTCTGGGAAAGCAATAAATTAAATTCGTTTGCAGACGCTGGTGATATTCTAAATATGACCAAACGCATTAACGGCGGAACTATTGGGTTAGAAGACCGCATCAAGCATTACAATCACGCATTGCACGTATTCGGAGCACACTAATATGTGGTTATTGTGGTTTGTACCAGATGACTTTTTAAATTATGTAATTAATAGCATTCTGGTACTCGGTGCTGTAGGAACTTTTTTATCTCTATTTTTATTGAATAGAATACTGAGATGGTTCCCAGCATTGTCTCCTTTTTATCTAGCCTTTCAAGTAATAAGTGTATTGATGCTTGTTGCAGGAATTTATCTAAAAGGCGGGTACGGAGTAGAAATGGAATGGCGCGAAAAAGTTAGAATTGCAGAAGAAAAAATTGCCAAGGCAGAACAAGCCACTGTTGAGTTGAACCAACGACTTGAAGAAGAAAGAAAGAAAAAACAAAAAGTAAAGATCGAATATTATAATACTGTTAAGACTGAAATTAAAGAAGTTGAAAAACTTATCAACAGTAAATGCGAGCTTGATCCAAAAGTAAACGAGTTACACAACAAGGCAGCAACTAATCCGGAGAAAGCAAAATGAAAAAAGTTTTAATGCTTGTTCCTTTGCTTTTATTGTCTGGATGTTTAGCAACAAATCCCCCAGTAATACCTAAATGGCCAGATGTTCCTAAAGATTTGTTAGAAGCATGTCCTGATTTAAAAACTGTCGATGCTAAAAACCAACAGTTAAGTTCAATAGTAGAAGTAGTTGCAGACAACTATAAAGAATATTATCAATGCAAAGGTAAAGTAGATGATTGGGTAGAATGGTATAAAAGTCAAAAAAATATATGGCAGACTTTAAAGTAAAGGGCTTATATGAGCGAAGACACTACAACTAAACATGAACACTGGACTGATAAAAAGTGGAGACCCATGATGGGCTGGATGTACATGGCAACATGTATCACAGACTTTATTATTTTTCCTGTACTTTGGTCTATTTTGCAAGCATACAATCAACAACCAATAACACAATGGGATCCTTTGACACTTAAAGGCGCAGGACTATTTCACATGGCCATGGGCGCTATACTAGGAGTAACAGCCTGGAGCAGAGGACAAGAAAAAATAGCAGGAGTTAGCGGAGGATTGCAAAACATTTCTCAACCTACTAATCCAACGTTATCACCAACTATGAATACAGGCGGTATTCAACCAAGACCTGAACCTGTAACTAAGCCGGCCTTTACAGCAACAAAAGTGCCGCAACCTGAAGAAAGGGAACTATTATGAAAAAATTATTAACAGCACTTTTAATTAGCACATTTGCATTTTCTGTATATGCTGCCGATGCTAAGGAAGAACCAAAAACTAAAAAAGTTTGTTTAGACGTTCAAGGCAAAGACGGAAAGCCTGTCATTGATCCAAAGACCAAACAACCTAAACAAAATTGTACTGAAGTTAAGGTTCATAAAAAATTCGAAGGAACAAAAGTTCCAGACGGCGCTAAGAAATGAAAAAGTTTTTATTAGCACTCAGTTTTGTTAGCCTAACAGGCTGTTCTACTGTACAAGGTTGGATCCCTAGTTTTTGGGATGATAACCAAAGTGCTAAAATAACAGACATTAGGCAAAGCATAGAAAACATCGATTGTAAATCTCCTCAACTTCCTCAAGCAGAAGGTATTTTAAAAAACATTCAATGGTTTGAACTTTACAGTAAGAGCAAAGGATCTAGACAACAAGATGTTTTGAGAATTGTTGACCCCATGAAAAAAACTGTTGACGAATGGGCAACAAGATCTGCAAAGTCAGAGGGCAGTGCCGCATATTGTGAGATTAAAAAGAAAGCACTTAAATTACAATCAGAAAGAGCAGCACAAGCAATCTTAGGGAGATTTTAAATGGAACAACTACACGCATTACTTAACTCAGACAAAGAGTGGGCTAGACAAAGAGCACAACTTGCTATCGATTTAGTTAACTCATTTCAAACAGGACAAATCTCCGGAGAAGAATATCAGGCATTATTACAAGATCTCATTAATACTGATACCCTTAATGCCGAAGCAGATGACCTAGAAACCAAAACAATGTTAGTGCAAGCGGTTAATGCAGTATCAATGTTTGCGTAATTTAGCACATTATCTAAAAAGGCAGACTTGACATCTGCCTTTTCTTTATTGTATAATTGTTAAATGAATTACTATGATGTTTTGGGAGTGCCCAAAACAGCCTCCCCAGAAGAAATTAAAAAGGCTTATCGAAAACTTGCTAGTCAGCATCATCCTGACAAAGGCGGAGATACGGCTAAATTTCAACAGGTCGAAGAAGCATATAGAATTTTAAGTGATCCGCAAAAAAGATCCGAATACGATAATCCGTCTCCTTTTGGAAAAAATCCAAACGGTGGTTGGCAAGAATTTAATGGGGGTACTCCTTTTGACAATTTCTTCCATCAATTTGGTCCTGACTTAGGTAGTATCTTCGGACACAGGACACGAGCACACAAAAATCGAGATATAAATTTATCTACAGATATTACACTAGAAGATTCATTTTACGGCAAAGACATTGTAGCTCAATACTCGTTGCACACAGGACAAAGAAGAACATTTGAAGCAAAAATACCTCCCGGAGTTGAATCAGGCAATGTCCTTAGGGTACACGGGGCAGGGGATCATTCTATACCACAACTTGCGCCAGGCGATGCACTACTAACTATTAATGTTTTACCACATCCTAGATTTCAGAGAAACGGTGCAGACTTAATAGAAGAAATTGAAATTAATGTTTGGGAAGCAATGTTAGGTAGCGAAAAAGATATTAAAACTATCGACGGAACAACATTAACTGTAAAAATTAAAGAAGGAACTCAACCCAATACTATGCTACGATTACAAGGAAGGGGCATGACTGTTATTAATTCAAGTGCAAGGGGTAATCATTTGATTAACATCAAAGTTAAAATTCCTAATAATCTTACAGAATATCAAAAGAATTCTATAAAAAATATTTTATCTTAAATATCATTATGTTAAAAATTGTAACTCATCCAAATCCTATATTAGAAGAACAATTACCAGAATTTGATTTCAGTAATCCTATCACAGATCCTGTGCAGTTGGAAAAAGATATGATTGAAACTATGTTAGCAAACAACGCTATCGGATTGGCTGCTAACCAAGTAGGGCTCAAAACTAGAGTATTTGTTATGGGGCATAGAAAATTTAAAGAAAATGCACAGGCATTTTTTAATCCAAAAATTGTCGGCGTAACGGACGATTCGCTCGAAGATGAAGAAGGATGCTTGAGTTTTCCTAATGTTTATGTTAAAATAAAAAGACCAAGAGGAGTTCTAGTAAGGTTCCAAAACTCAAAAGGTGAAGAACAAGAAGTAGAATTTTTTGGTTATGAATGTAGGTGTTTCCTTCACGAGTATGATCACTTAGAAGGTATCACATACAAAGATAGGTCAAGTCAACTTAAATGGGCACTTGCGGTTAAGAAAAGTCTAAAAAGGAAATACAAATAATGTTGGAACCAAACGACGATCTCGAAAAGATTTTCGAACAAGCAGTCAGTATCGCTGCAAAAAATAAACACGAATATATCACACTTGAACACTTTCTTTATAGTCTAGTATTAGATGAAAAGTTTAACGCATTGCTCAAAGATTTCGGTGCAGAAGTTGGTCAACTTAAAAAGAACTTAGAAAAGTTTATTCAACAAGATTTAGACGATATTAAAACTGATAAGGAAGATCTTCGTCCAAAGAAAACAAATACTGTTGAAAGAATGTTAAATCGTGCTTTTACACAGACATTGTTTAGCGGTAGATCAATTATCGAACCTCTAGATTGTTTTATTAGTTTGTTCAGTGAAAAGAAAAGTTTTGCACATTATTACATGCGTAAGGCCAAAATTGATAAAGATAAATTCTTAGAATACTTGCAAAAAGTTAACGACACTGAAGAAGACGGAGAAAATACCGGCGGCAGTCAAATTGAACGAATGATCGTTCAGTACTGTACTAACCTTACAAATAAAGTAAAACAAAAGAAAATCGACCCTGTGATCGGGCGAGATAAAGAAATTGAAGAAATTCAACTAGCATTGGCCCGTCGTCAAAAGTCTAATGTTATGCTTATTGGCGATCCCGGTGTAGGAAAAACTGCAATTGCAGAAGGACTAGCACGTAAAATTGAAGAAGGTAAAGTACCTAAGTTTATTAAAGATCATGTAGTCTATAGTTTAGACATTAGTGGCATGCTTGCAGGTAGTAAGTACCGTGGTGACTTTGAAGAGCGCCTAAAAATGGTTATCACTGCTCTTGAAAAGAAAAAGAATGCTATTCTGTTCATCGACGAAGCGCACATGATGAACGGTGCCGGTGCTGCCGGCGGTGGTACTAATGACATGGCCAATATGCTCAAGCCTGCTCTAGGTAAAGGCACACTAAAAGTTATTGCTTCAACTACTTGGGAAGAGTTCCGCAAACACTTTGAAAAGGACCGTGCGTTGATGCGCCGTTTCCAACGAGTTGTTGTGAACGAGCCAAATGAAGCCACTTGTATTAAGATCATCAAAGGTCTTAAGAAGTATTATGAGCAACATCACGGTGTTAAAATTACTAATCAAGCAGTAGTTGATAGTGTTAAGTATTCTATCAAGTATATGACTGATAAGAAGTTACCCGATAAGGCAATTGACTTGATAGATTGTGCTTGTGCTAGATTTAAAGTCAAAGACCAAGAAGAAGGTATTGTTGACCATGATGAGATTGTATTTGAAGTTAGTAAATTAACAGGACTACCTTTAGATCAAATTGCACAAAAAGAAAACAAGAACCTCAAAGACCTTGACAAGAATATGCGTACAAAAGTCTACGGTCAAGACACTGCAATTGATGTCTTGTTAGACAAGATTTTTATTGCTCAAGCAGGACTAAAGAGCTTGAACAAGCCCGTAGGTAGTTTCTTGTTTACTGGTCCTACAGGTGTTGGTAAGACTGAAACTGCTAAAGTTCTAGCCGCAGGTATGGGTGTAGAACTTGTACGTTTTGATATGAGTGAATATCAAGAGAAGCATAGTGTTGCTAAGTTCATCGGAGCTCCTCCAGGATATGTAGGATTCGAAGATAATGCAGGTCTGTTAATCACTAAACTGCAAGAACATCCTAATGCTATTCTATTGTTTGACGAAGTTGAAAAAGCACACCCAGATGTTTTTAACATTCTATTGCAGATGATGGATAACGGTTATGTAACTGGCAGCAACGGTAAGAAAGCAGATGGACGCAACGCTATCCTTATCCTTACTAGTAACTTAGGTAGTGCTGATCAAGAGCGTAACGCAGTAGGCTTTGGTAGTCTAGAACGCGATGACGAAACTGACGGTGCTATTAACAGTTTCTTCAAGCCAGAGTTCCGCAATCGTTTAGACGGTATTATTAAGTTTGGTAAACTTGATCATAACACAATGGCAAAGATTGTCAAGAAGTTTATTGACGAACTAAATGTCTTACTGAAAGACAAGAATGTTGCTGTTAAACTTGATGCTGACGCCGCAGAGTTATTAATCAAGAAAGGTTTCAACCGTAAGATGGGCGCTCGTCCGCTACAAAGAACTATTGACGAAATGATTAAAAAGCCAATGAGTAAGGAAATCTTGTTTGGCAAACTAGTCAATGGCGGTATGGTCGAAGTTACAGCAAAGAACAACGAGCTTGTTCTTAACTACCCAGAAGTTCTACCTGTAGAGTCTAATGATGAAACAACTGAAGCAGAAAACCAATAAACTGTTCTTTAACAAATGGCCTTTTAAGGTAGAGTGCTACCTTAAAGGGTCTAGCAAAGTAAAGTATGCAAAGCCTTGGAGAATTAGAATGTGGGCTAACGATGACGCCGACATGTTCTCAGCAGACTATAGATTTACAGGTGTAGGTTCCTATCGTCGTGAGCAAATCGACAAATTCGAACTACTTAAATTTACTAATGCTGTAGAGCCGTTTTTGGACCGAGAAGATATAAAAATTCGTGCCGAAGGCGCACACTTTAACTTATTCTGTGGCAATTTTGCTGTCAAATCAGATATTGTTAAAGCACTGAGCCCCTGGATTAAGGATGTTGTAGGTCCAGAAACACAAGAAGAACTTGATTTTTTGGTGGGCAATAATCTTAAAGTTATTTGCAATACGTTACCTCATGGAAAATACAAGTATAAAGTAGTCCTAAAATCGTGGATCGAAAATCCAGATAATAAGAAAAAACTGCTTAACTATTTGGTAGCAATGGGCGAAGATAAGATAAAGTGTAGTCCCGAAACTATTCGATTCTTGATGGATCAGACTAGATACAAGCAAGACCCGTTCTTTTATCTAATTGAGGATAAATCACTGACATTTATACGATTATTGTCTAACGACATTAAACATGTCTACGAATATGTAGAGCGAAATAGCATAAATACTACTTTACAGTAATATTATGCCATCATTAAGCAAGAGTTTTAAATTTATCGTTGAAACAGGGATTACCTCTACAGGTACCAGTGCCGCAGTAGCCTTTCCTATTTGGTATAGTGTACAGACTACATCTACGCAGTCTACTACAAGTATGCCCACAGAAGGAGCAGGATACTACGGTACTACCAACGGACTACATTCTCTTGTTGTAAGCACTACTCCTAGTTTCTTGGGTACAGCAACTATACAGGCAACACTAGCAACTACACCAGCAGAAACAGACTGGTTTGATCTTGTAGATGGCAAGTTTGAATATACTGAGTCAAGTCCTGGCTATGTTCCCTCTTTATTGCTAGATATGAACCCTCAACAGCCAGATATTCGCACAGATCATCTTAATTTTACTGGTCAATTTACATGGTTAAGGGCCCGTGTAGAAGTCGATCAAGGCGCTGTTACTAGCATCAACTACAATTACTAAGCAATTATTTCTGCTAAATACTCTATAATTGGAGTTTTTATACTGCCGCTCCAATGCAGTATAAGGAAATACTATGCTTTTGAACGAATTTTTTGGATCATACACTTTTAAAACTGGTTCTAACAAAACCGACGAAGACGCTAGGATGAAAGAAGCAGACCTAGTTGCAGAAGTGTTTGAATATATTATCAACAACGATGCTTTGCATAAAACAGAATTTTTTCCTATTGCTGAAAAAGTAGTTCGAGAAGCAACTAAAGAACATAAATCAGACCTTTGGATGCCTTTAGCAACTAAAGGATGTGTAAAGTTCTATAAAGAGAACGAAATGAAAGAAGATCCTAAAAAGATTTTCACCGTGGAAATGCGTAAAGAACTTTGCAATAAATTAGCAGAACACTATCAGGGCGATATTTTAAAAGGCATTTATAATCTAGGAAACTAATATGTTGTTAAACGAAGGCGGCAATGTAGTACCAGGTGCGGTACAAATGAAAAAGATGGAGTTTCCTATGGTTATGGCAAACTTAAAAAAGTACTTGCCTAAAGGAATCAACCTTTATCCTATTGGATCAGCAGGGCACAAAGAAGTAAGTTCAGACATTGACGCACTTATCGATGCTAAAGAATTAATGACAGCATTTCCTAGTAAAGAACTAAAACTAAGTCGTAAAGCATTAGAAGATTATTTTAAAGAGCAGGGACTATTTGCTGCTCGTACAGGTGTAAGCGTACACGTAGGCGTGCCAATTGGTGACACAGATAAATTAGTACAAGTTGACTTAATGGCAGTAGATAATGCCAAGGCTGCACAACCATTGCACACACATGATTACTCCGATCCTAACATGAAGGGCGGTACATTACATGGTATGTGGGCAGACTTAGCCAATATGAGTTCTGTAGAAGGACATAATTCTGTTATGATGAGTCCATACAAAGGACTAGTTGATAGAGAAACTAAAGAACTTATTTCTAATGATAAAGATGCTATTGCTAAGATCATTATTGGGCCTACAGCAACAGCCGCAGACATGGGCAATCCTCAACGAGTATTAGCCGCACTAAAACAATATCCAGAAAAGTATAAAGCAATCAAAGACAAATACTTTCCTAACGAGGGAACTAGAGATTGGTTCCGTAGCCTATTGGACCGAGTAGCATGAAGATTCAAGAACTACTAAGAGAAGCAGGTCCTGCAGTAGGCCGTAAATATCAGCACATCGAAGATTTAGTGTTTACTAATGGCAGCGATGGTGGTATACATGCCGTTGAAAGATTGCGTAGCATGGGACAACAAGGTGGTACAATAGAATTAAAGTGGGACGGTAGTCCTGTAGTTTACTGGGGCAGAGACGAAAAAGGTCGCTTCTCAATGATTCCTAAGAACGCTTGGGAATATTTAAAGCGAGGTAAGACTGAAGTCGCTCCGGGTGTTCCTACTGTTATGTACAGTCCAGAAGATATTAAAGCGTTTGTTATGGGTACTGGTAAAGTAGAGCCAGGTAAAGAAAAACAGCGTCAGGCATTTGCTAATGATATGGCTGCACTATGGCCTTACTTTGAAAAGGTCAGTCCTCCAAAAGGTTATATTGAAGGTGGCATCTTATTCAGTCCACTAAAGCCCGTGCAGTTAAATCCAAAAACAGGTGACTACGACTTCCAACCTAACATTACTGCATTTCATATTCCTGCAGAAAGTGATCTAGGACAACGTATTAAAAGAGCTAAAGTTATGGTTGCCGCAACAGGGTTTTATCCTGCACTAGGCAGCTCAGATGAAAGCCGTTTTCCTAATGCAGAAAGACTAAGCACTCCGGAGGTAATTGTTCAAGGAACTACTTATGTAGAACAGGCACCTGAGATCGATAGTAAAATAGCAGATCAGGCAGAAGCATATATCGAGAAGAATGCGGCGTTAATTGATAATTTTCTTGCACCGAAGCCAGGGTTAAGCAAACCCGGAGATATACTTTACAAGTTCTATAATCAAAATTTAAGACTAGAAGGTGTTAAGGCCAAGTTTAAAGATTGGGCCAATCAAAATTTAAGCCAAGGTCAGGCACAAAAAGTATTATCAGATCCAGGATTAGATGTTGTACTAACTGCTGTAGAATTGATAACTAAAGCAAAGATGGATATGATCAATAAACTAAGTGTAGGGACACACGGAGGTATTCGTCAAACTAAGCCAGAAGGGTATGTCCAAGCACACCCAGGCGGTAAGTTTAAGAAAGATATTCCAGGTCAGTTTGTCAAAGCAATCGACCAAGCAACATGGGCTCCGAGGAAAGACTAAGATGTTATTAAATCAGTTATTTGAAGCAATCACAAGAACAGGCAAAGGCGATACCGCAGTAGTAGGTTGGGGTCGTGGTATGGGGCACAAAGGACACATGATGCTGGCCAGCTCAGTTATTACTAAAGCAAAAGAAGTAGGTGGTGACCCTTACTTTGTTGTTAGTCGTACAGTAGGTAAAGACGATCCGATTACTCCGGAAGAAAAATTAGCAATTTATAAAAAAGTATTTCCACAACAAGGACATATTTTTCAAGCAGCCAGTGACGAAATTCCAGATTTAACAAAGGTATTGTCTAACCTAAATAACCAAGGTTACAAGAATGCTGTAGTAGTTGTAGGTGCGGATCAAGTTAAAGCATTTCAATACTTAAAGAATTATAACGGTAAGCCAGACAAAGCAGGTAATATTGCGTTTAATTTTGATACACTTAATGTTATTAGTCGTCAAGAAACTAGCGACCCTAGCCGAGATCAAGAAGGGCCACGTGCTACTCCAATGCGACAAGTATTGCAAGATCCAAGCAAGAGTGAAGAAGAACAATTTCAAGTATGGCGTGATGCTATGAGTCCGGAAGTCAGTGACGACGAAGTTCGTGATCTAATGAACAAGGCTAGACAAAGAATGACACAGTTTTCTGCGCCTAAGAAAAAAGTAAAAGAGAACGAAAAACAATACCGCGGGTGGGAAGAATACGAAGAAGACAAATCTGCACAAGTAGCAGAGTTCTTGCAAGATATGCAACCAGAACTGTTTTCAAGATACGGCGACGAGTTCTTAATGAACGTAATCCAAAAAGTATGTCGTAAAAATCCAGAGGCATCTATTACTCAAAGTGCAAGTGCAGTTATACGTCAGTTAAAGAGTAGCATGGATGAAGCACGTATGAGTGCTGCCGTTAAACTACAACGTGCGTTTGATCGTGAACGTGCTAAGAGCGATGCTAGTCGCAAGCGCGGTGAAGAAGTAATGGCACAGGCTAAAGCCGATGCTGAAAAGAAACGTAAAGAGCAAGGTGCGACGGAAGGCTCCTTGAACGAGTTCTCAATGGGCGATGACGGTGAAGATCCAACCGATAACTATCCTTGCTACGACTGCGGCAGCACTATATTCTTGCATCATACTAAACTATGTGATTTAGCAGAACCTAATGCCATAAGAGATTTACCATCTAAACCAGGCTCACAACACTGGACTGGAGAAATTCCTAAAGGCTTGCACCCTATTCCAGGATTAGAGGAAGGTCTTGAAACAGTAAACGAATTTGCACCAGACGATAGGTCAAGTGGAGAGGAAGATACATTATTAAAATTTGCTCGTATGTGGTATAATGGCAATGATGCCGTACAGCAAAAAGTCGAAATGGTCCTTAACCGCATGGGTTGGGAAATTGGTGAAATAGAATCGGAAGAAGGTGGAGCATTTGTTGTACAGTCAGGCGACGAACATGGCAATAGTTACATCGGCTTTGCCCCAGACGATTTATCAGAAGGTGTAGCAGAAGCTCGTGCTAATACTGCAAGTGCAAGAGCAGGTTTAGAAAAACGTAAAACAAAGGCTCCCCTAAGCCCAGAAGAGCAAATTGCCAAAGATAAGGCTAGATCCGATAAGTGGTTAGAAAAACAAAGAGCTAAACAAAAGGCAAAGAATGAAAGCGTAACAGAAGTAAGTTTAGGAGACTATCGTAAAAAGGCCGCTATGCAAAAAGCACAAAGTCAAATGGGTGCAATGTTTGGCAAACCGGAAGAACGTGAAAAGAATCTTGCTACATTTAATAAACGCGAAAAAGGTCTTAATCGCTTGAAGGCCCGTGACGAAAAAGCTCGTGCCGCTGATCAAGAAAAGCAACTAGCAGATTTAATTGCTCGTTTGCCTGAATTAGAAAACGAATATGAGCAAATGCGGGCCAAATATAAATCACTAGGTGGAAGCAATTGGCAATATGCGGATCGTGAACAGAACTTAACTGCTAGTGAACGCGAAGCACGTTCAATGGAAGGTCCAATGAACAATTTATGGCGCCAAATACAGGCTGCTAAAAAAGCACAACAGGAACAAAGTGTAGGCGAAGCAAAGCAACGCCTAGATCCTAAATGCTGGAAAGGTTACCGCAAAGCAGGTACTAAAATGAAGGGTGGTGTTCGTGTAAACAACTGTGTTAAAGTAGGCGAAGGTTGGGAACAACAAATAGACGCTGCCGTTCGTAAATTGTTTGAAAATAAAAAATGAACATAAATGAGCTTCGTCGACTTGCAGGAATTGATTACAAACCAGAACCGATAAATAATGGTAGTAATATTTCTATAACAGGAAATGAAAAAGGTCAGTTGATGAAGAAATACGAAATTAAACCAGGAACACCTGAATGGTTTAAACTATGGTTTAGTTTACCTTATTTGACAGGAGAAAGGCCAGTAAGCGAAAGATTTACTCCTATGCAAATAGCAATTATGGAAGGCGGGCACAGTTTAGAATGAAAACATTTAAAGAGTGGGTTGAAGAATTAAGTGGGGAGCCTTTGGTAGAAGCATCAAAGACTAAAATTCGTGCCGACTCCGTTAGAGCAACTCCTAATCTGCATTCATTCCCTCATATGGATTACTATACATTGTACCGTATGGGTGTAGCAATGGCATCCATGCCCGACGAAATGAAAACAGACGAGTTCGGTCCTGCAGGTGCAAGACCCCTAACTATCGGTTACACTGACGAAGAACATAGAATGATCGAGCTTGCACACAAGTTAATGGGGCAGAAAAAAGTTGAATTAACTAATCCCGGTTCTAGAGAACTTGACGATGTTCAGTCAACAAGCCCTGTTAGTGATTGGAATAAAAAGAAATGAAAATAAACGAACTGCTGAATGAAGGATTTGGTGCAAAATCGCACGGTACTCCTGAAAAAGTTCGTGATAGAGCTGCCGCAGCCATGCCAGGCGTTTATGTACAACGAGGATTAAGAAACACTGATCCTTATATGCAATATCGTTATAGTATGGCGGTTGCCAGTGCAAGGGGAATAGCAAACGGAGATTTGCCTCCAGATGCATACAATCAAGAAAGTGCGTTTGCTGAAAATTTAACTCAAGTAATGTATGCGGCAGAAGACGAGGAAACAATTAAACTTGCTTCTAAAATGATGGGTGTTACTCCTACTAGAATTACAGATAATGCAAGTAGAGAACCTAATAATACAAATACCGTAAGCCCTGTTAGTAATTGGAATAAAAAGAAATGAAAATACGAGACCTAATAGAAACAGCCACAGCCGGTGCCACTAGTTCAGGTAATATTGCTACCGTTACTAGCCCTAATGTTGCCTACAGCAAAAAAACTAAGCAACCTAAAAAGAAAGACGGTACTGCTGTTAATGCTTTAGACATGAAAGGTACAAGTATCTTTGGTGGTGCAGGAATTAAAAGAGAAAGTGTAGAAGAAGCAGGCTATTTCGGAGGAGGTAGTAGTTTTGGTTCTAGTTGGAGCGGTAACAATAGAAGAGATAGAGCAAGAGACGAAGGTGAGCCGGAAGGTTGGTTCGATGTTCTTGCTAAAAGTAAAGACGGTTGGAAAGTATTAGCAACAAAACGTAGTAACCAAGCATTTCATTATGCTGGCAACTTAGCAAGGAAGTATCCAGATCGCAAATTTGCTGTCCGCTGGCCGGACGGAACAATTAATGTTGTCTGAAGGAAGATTTATGGAACCTAATAAAAATTCAGATCATGAAGCAGCAATGGCAAAAGCAGAACTATTGCAGATTGCTAAAAATGCAATGAGCCTTTTTCAAATGATACAAGAAGGCGATGAACTAGATGGCTGGGTATCTAGTCATATTACTATCGCTAACGATCATTTAAATTCTGTACAAGAACATCTGGAGTACGGAGAAGTAAGCGAAAACAAAAAAGGTGTTCGTGCTCCTAAACGTATAACAAAACCTCGTAACCCTGTTGCAAAGAATGCAATGGCTACAATTGGCGGTGGTGGTGCTGGCGCACACAAAGACAAGAAGAAAGCAGCCAAACAAGGTGAAGTAAAACACAAAAAGCCTGCATACGAAGATGCTTTGCATCAAGCACTGGCACAATCATTAGAAGTAATGGAAGGCTACGGCCGTTATTGGTGCTCCACTGACAAGAAGTGGAAAGAGCGTAAAGGTCCTAAACAGAGTAGAAAATGAAAATACGTGAATTATTATCCGAAGGTTTACGCAACCCTAAAGACAATCCTTGCTGGAAAGGATATAAGCCTGTAGGGACAAAAAAGAAAAACGGTAAAACTGTTCCTAACTGTGTTCCTAAAGAAAGTTTAGAACAAGAGTTTGACCTTATTGAAAATATCATCGCAGGTATTGCTTATGCAAATAATGTAGATCCTGAAGTTGTTTGGGAAGATCTAGAATCGCTAACCGACGACGAGTTATATGTCTTTGCTGTAACACAAGAAACAATTACAGAAGATTGGCAAAAAGTTAATAAGAAAGATAAAACCGACGGAATGAGCAGTAAGGCTGTTAAAGCCTATCGTCGGGAGAATCCAGGCAGTAAGTTAAAGACTGCTGTTACTACTAAACCTAGCAAACTTAAAAAAGGTAGCAAGGCAAGTAAACGCAGATCAAGTTATTGTTCTAGATCAGCCGGACAACAAAAGATGCATAATATTAACTGCTCTAAAACTCCCGATAAAGCAATTTGTAAAGCAAGACGTCGTTGGAACTGCTGATGAAAATATCAGAACTATTGGAAAACTTTGCCGACGGTAAAGTTAAAGGTAAAAGTAGACCCGGACGTGTAAAACGTTCAGGTGCTAGTTGCAATGGTTCTGTAACCGATCTGCGTAAACGTGCTAAAAATTCCTCTGGTGAAAAATCCAAAATGTATCATTGGTGTGCTAATATGAAAAGTGGCAAAAAGTGAAAAATAAAATTTATCACTTATAACATCAATACTTGACAGCACATATTAAAACATCTATAATTAATACATTAAAGGAGTATTACCTATGAGTAAAGCATTTGGAGCCCCAGAACAAGCAAAAATTAAACAAATTGTTTCCGAAGGCATGACAGTTATGCAAGAAATTCAAGACCTTACAGAAGGATTGAATGAAACAATTAAAGCGGTTGCAGAAGAACTAGACGTTAAGCCTAGCGTTATTCGTAAAGCAATTAAAATTTCAATGAAAGATCAATGGGATCAAGTTTGGAGAGAATTCGATGATTTGGAAACTATTGTTGATATTTCCGGCCATTCACATAGGCGCGAAGATTAACAATGGATCAAATTAGTAATACTGTAAACAACATTTACAACTGGGCTAAAGGCGACTATAAAGAGTGGCCAACTAGGTTTGTACTTGAAATTACAGCATGGTTAATGAGCCTAGGCTGTTCGTTAACATTAGCCGCAGGAGCAACTGATCCTTTATTTTATTGGTTATATCCGATCTTTATAACTCAATGCGCTATATTTGGTTGGGCTGCTTGGACTCGAAAGAGTACGGGAATGGTTGCAAATTATATACTACTAGTCACAATTGACCTTGTAGGGTATATTAGATTGCTAAGTAATTAAAAGCAAGGTTTAGCGAGCCATAAGTCGCGTCACTGGTGTTTGAGAGCCGGAAATCTCAAGGAGAAAAAAATGAGTTACGTTGATGCCATCTGGGATCGCGACAAGGACTTGATTCAAGTTGTTGAGCGAGATTCTAAAGGGAAAAGATTATATCAAACTTTTCCTGCAAAATATCTTTTGTATTATCCTGATCCAAAAGGAAAATACACATCCATATACGGAGAGAAACTTACAAAGGTAACTGCTCGAAGTTACAAAGAGTTTCAAAAAGAACAGAGAATACATAGCGGAAAAAGACTGTTCGAACACGACATTAATCCTATATTCCGTTGTTTAGAAGAAAATTATCTAAGTAAAGATGCTCCAAAATTAAATGTAGCATTCTTTGATATTGAGGTGGACTTCGATCCAGAACGTGGCTACGCATCACCAGACGATGCGTTCATGCCAATTACTGCTATCGCTGTTCACTTACAATGGTTAGATACTTTAGTATGCCTTGCTATTCCTCCCAAGACTCTTACTATGGAGCAGGCACAGGAACAAATTAAAGAATTTCCTAACACTATCTTGTTCGACAATGAATACGATATGTTAGAAACTTTTTTAGATTTAATTCAAGATGCTGATGTTCTTAGCGGTTGGAACTCGGAAGGCTTTGATATTCCGTATACAGTTAACCGTGTTACTAAGGTACTGAGCAAAGAAGATACTCGCAGATTTTGCTTGTGGGATCACATGCCTAAAAAACGTGAGTATGAAAAATTTGGTAAGAGTGCAGTTACATACGACTTTGTAGGGCGTGTTCATGTAGACAGTCTAGAACTGTACCGCAAATACACTTATGAAGAAAGACACAGTTATCGACTAGATGCTATCGCAGAATATGAACTAGGAGAAACTAAAACTGTCTACGAAGGCACACTTGATCAATTATATAACAATGACTTCCGCAAGTTTATTGAATATAACAGACAAGACTGTGCGCTGTTAGATAAACTAGATAAGAAACTAAAGTTTATCGACCTTGCTAATACAGTTGCTCACGAAAACACAGTGCTTATTCAAACTACAATGGGTGCTGTTGCTGTTACTGAACAGGCTATTGTAAATGAAGCACATGCTCGTGGAATGATTGTGCCGGGTCGTCCAAAGCGCGATGACGATTTAGAAACACAGGCAGCAGGTGCTTATGTTGCATATCCTAAAAAAGGTCTCCACGATTATATTGGATCAATGGATATTAACTCACTGTACCCGTCGGTTATTCGTGCTATGAATATGGGACCAGAAACTATTGTCGGTCAGTTGCGTCAAACTTACACTAAATCAGAGATTCAAGGAAAAATGGCAAAAGGATCTAGTTTTGCAGGATCGTGGGAAGGTAAGTTTGGTAGCAATGAATATGACATGGTTATGTCAAGAGATAAAGTAAACGAGATTGTCATTGACTGGGAAGATGGCAGAAGTGATGTATTATCTGGTGCTCAAATTTACGAACTTATTTTTGAAAGTAACCAGCCATGGATGCTATCAGCGAATGGTACTATCTTCACACACGAAGTTGAAGGAATTATCCCCGGCTTGTTAAAAAGGTGGTACGCCGAACGTAAAGAGATGCAGGCCAAACTAAAAGAAGCAATTAAAGCGGAGAATAAAATTGAAGAAGAATATTGGGATAAGAGACAGTTGGTTAAGAAAATTAACCTCAATAGCCTATACGGTGCTATTCTTAACGCTGGTTGCAGGTTCTTTGATAATCGTATTGGGCAATCCACAACTCTTACCGGACGACAAATTGCTCGTCATATGGCCTCAAAAATAAATGAGGTTATTACAGGCGAATATAATCACGTCGGTAAAAGCATTATCTACGGCGACACTGACTCTGCGTATTTTAGTGCTTACACAACTTTTAAAAATGAGATTGTTAAGGGACAAATCCCTTGGGATAAAGATACTGTAATACAACTGTACGACAGTATTTCTTCAGAAGTTAATGGAACATTCCCTCAATTCATGCTAGAAGCATTTCACTGTCCGTTAAATCGGGGCGAAGTTATTAAAGCAGGTCGAGAGATTGTTGCTATTAAAGGGTTGTTTATTACTAAGAAGCGTTATGCTGTTCTTTACTACGATAAAGAAGGCAAGCGCACCGACGTAGACGGCAAGCCAGGGAAGATCAAGGCTATGGGCTTAGATCTTAAACGCAGTGATACTCCAGAATTTATGCAAAAATTCTTGGAAGAAATTTTAACAAAAGTACTTAACGGTGCAGAAGAAAAAGAAATATTGGAGAGAATCAGTGAGTTCAGAACAGAATTTAAAGCCCGCCCGGGTTGGGAAAAAGGTTCACCAAAACGAGCCAACAACATTACAGAATACGAAGATAAAGAGAAGAAGGCTGGCAAGGCAAATATGCCTGGTCATGTCAGAGCAAGTATTAATTGGAATACGCTCCGCAGAATGAACTCTGACAAGTATTCTATGCAGATTGTAGACGGTATGAAAGTTATTGTCTGCAAACTCAAAGATAACCCATTAGGCTATACTTCAGTTGCGTATCCAACAGACGAGCTTCGTCTGCCCAAGTGGTTTCAGGAACTACCGTTTGATCACGGAGAAATGGAAACTACTATCATCAATAATAAACTAGACAACCTTATCGGTGTTCTAGAGTGGGACTTAGAATCCACTACACAAAATAACACATTCGGAAGTCTATTCAGTTTTGAATAAATTTCTCTTGACATATTGCATTTTTCTAAATAAAATAAACGAAAGGACTTATTATCATGCAAGACTTATTAAAAGATATCGTAGGACATACTCATAACTTAGGGTTTTTGAATATTGTCAAAATTACAGGAACAGAAGACAAAACACAAATTGATTCTATGGCAGATGACCGTACAGTTATCATGTATGCCGAAACAGCCAATCCTTATCCCGATATGGTAGGAATTTTTGGTATGCCTCAATTGAACAAGTTGAAGTATAATCTAGATTGTCCAGAATATAAAGAAAACGCTAAAATTGAAGTCGTTATGGCGGATAGAAATGGAGAGCAAATTCCTATCGGACTTCATTTTGAAAATTCAACAGGCGATTTTAAGAACGATTATCGTTTCATGAATACAGAAATTATTAATGAAAAGTTGAAGACTGTTAAATTCCGTGGTGTTAAGTGGGATGTTGAAATTAGTCCTACTGTACAGTCTATTCAACGTTTCCAGTTCCAGGCTGCGGCAAATACAGAGCATACAACATTTTTAGCAAAAACTGAAAACGGAAACTTAAAATTTACGTTCGGTGATCAAAGTACACACGGTGGAGAATTTATTTTTGCTACTGGCGTTACAGGTAACCTAAATAAAGGTTGGACATGGCCAGTTGCTAGTGTACTGAGCATTCTTAAAATTGCTGACGCTAATAATGCTAAAGTTAGTTTCTCCAACGAAGGGGCTATGCAAATTACATTAGATAGTGGAATCGCAACTTACAAGTACATCATTCCTGCTCAAGCATGATAAAAGGAATAACTCAAGGAAAATATATTACTGTTACAGGCGGACAGCCCGGCAGTAATTATGTCAACAATTACTCCGGTGCCCAAGGTGTAGGCAACATGAGGTTTAACACTTCTACCCAAAATATCGAAATATGGGACGGTAGTAATTGGGTAACGTTCAATACGAGTTATGCTACTGTTGGATTAAGTCCAGATGCAGAGATGTTGCTAGACTGGGCAAAGGTAAGAATGCATGAAGAACAAGAAATGAAAGCACTTGCAGAAAAACATCCTGCTGTAGCAATTGCTCTAGAAAACCTAAATAAAGCACAACAACAACTCAAGGCAACAATAATATTAAGCAAGGAATACCAAACTAATGAAGAACCCGCCAGTTAACTTATCGCCTTTACAGAAAGACTATGCTGTCTATTTGCCGGCAATTAGTAGTTTTTATAGTACCTATGTTGCCAAGCAACGTCTTGAAGAATTTGTTCCTAAAGATCGTATTCCTCAGGGGTTTGATCGCGGCATTGAAGGTATGAATTTCTTAAACCCAGAACAAGGTTACTTTACCTATAAGTATGCGCTATACTCTGCAGGTCATGCACAGCTCGATCTCGAGAAAAGCGTTGTTCAAGAATCTATGATTCAACAACGTGATCGTAACCAGACAATGATCTTAGGTGACTCCGGTGGATACCAGATCGGTAAAGGTGTTATTAAGTTTGACTGGTTAGACTTCGAAGGTAAAGAAGCAAATAAAGTTCGTAAGAAGATCCTTGAGTGGTTGGAACTAACTGCTGATTGGTCTATGATGCTCGACGTTCCTACTTGGGCATGTGATCATATTCACAGCCCTAAAACTGGCTTAAAGACATTTGAAGACTGTCTAGAAAAGACTCAGTTTAACAATAAGTATTTCCTAGATAATCGCTTAGGTCAAACTAAGTTCCTAAATGTTCTACAAGGTAGTGACTGGGATACTGCCGAAAAGTGGTACCAAGGTGTAAAAGAGTTTAGCGACCCTACAGGTCCTTATGCTGGCAAAGAAGCAGAAGGCTGGGCCTTCGGTGGTGCTAACATGTGTAAAATGGATATTACTCTCAAGCGTCTAATGACTATGAGAGAAGACGGTTTGCTGAAGGGCAAAAACTGGATCCACTTTCTGGGTACAGCGCAACTCGACTGGAGTTGTTACTTAACTTTGATTCAACGACAAATTAGGAAACATATTAATGAAGAAATTACCATCTCTTTTGATTGCGCCTCACCGTTCATCGCAACAGCACACGGACTCGTCTACACAAACGCACAACACACGACAAAAAGGTGGAGCGTTATTATGGACAAAGCCCCAGACAACAAAGCACTTGCAGGAAGCGACATTCCATTCCCGTTCGAATCAACAATCGGCCGCCGCTTAACAATGGGTGATATTGCCTACTATGATCTAGGCGAACGTAAAACAGATGCAGAATTAAATGGTGCTAAGTTTGATCATTTAAATCCAGATCATTATCGTGTTGTTCCTAAATTTAACAAACTAGGCAAGATTCCAAATAGAACAAGTTGGGATAGTTTTTCCTATGCACTAATGATGGGACATAATGTTGAATGTCATATTGTTGCTGTACAACGTGCTCAACAGTTGATGGATATTGAAATTGCTAAAACAAAAGGCAAATTACATTGGAAGCATTGGAAGAAGGTTAAAGCGCAGGATATGAGTGACGAATATTCTGATTGGGTTCCTCGCAACATTTTGTACTTTGCAACTTTTATTGAAGATCTTTTTAATACAAAAGACAAGGCAGAGGCATTTGTAATGATTGAGCAAGCAGGTCCTTTCCTACGCAGCCTAGAAGGTGCTCGACTACAAGGCGGTCCTAAGCAAAATACATTCAATAATTTATTTGCATTTGAAGAAGTCACGCATTCAAATGAAGTTGATTTAGAAAACCCGGATGATGATGATTTGAGAGCATTAGAGGAAGGTATCCACGATGTCACTAGTTTATGACATAATCGTTAAGGACGATCTAGTTCCCATTGAAATGCAAAATAAGGTTTGGGATTATCTTCATCAACAAACATGGCATGTATATTGGTTTCCCAGACCTGAATTGCCAGGAAATTTACAAAGATTTAAACCAGCAAATGGGGTAAAAGAATGGGTTAAGCATTGGCCTAGTATTTGGTCAGGAGCTTCATTCCATAGATGTTGTTTAGGAAGAGACGAACTTCATCTTAAAGAAAAACATCCTATAATTTTAGATCTTTGGAAAAAAATAAATTCAGGATTCGGTGATGCCTATGAATTAACAGGTTATCCAGAAGATATGTTCGATGAAAACTATTCAAAAGAACACGGAGAGGAAGGATGGGGATGGCGCATATATGTAAATGGTATGCTAGGAACTATAAACACAGGTACATGGGGCCCTCATAGAGATACTCCAGATTTAGAAGATATTTCAAGTGTTACTATTTTATACTTCCTCACACCTACATGGTATCCAAGATGGGGAGGTGAAGTTAATTTCTTTCCAGAAGACCCTACAGGAAAAACTGGAGATTACCAACAATTTAATAAGGGCGACCATATGCAACAACGAGGATTTAATGTAGGTTGGTTAGACAAAGGTAAAGTTGTAAGTCCTGTTCCTGGAAGGACCGTGATTTTTGACGGTAGATGCTTGCATAATGCGAACTCTCCTACTTCTCTTCCTACAGATCCTCCACTGTGGAGAATTGCATTTAGAGCAAGAAGAAAGGCACATATTATATGAATCGTGATTACGCTACTGGTACAGCAGAAGATATTATCTTCTTTGTCGGAAAAGAAATAGAACATACAGCCGCTTACGGAATGGATACTTTGTTTGTAACAGGTGTCCAAAATCCTGCCGAAGTTCTAATCCTTGCCAAACAAGAAAAAGTTAAACATATCTATTTTGGCGCTAATCAAAGTTTTAAGCCAAAAAGTACAGACGAATTAACTGCTTGGGAGCAAATGATTGTATCTTTACTCAAACAAGATTTTTGGTGTACGTTGGATTTTGACAACAAGTATGCAGAAGATATTTTAGAAACAGGTCTAAATGAATATAGAAAATTTATTTCGATGATCTCTGTCAAACTTCCCTACTTGACACAATTCAATTATAATGCTACACTTAAAATAGACGATAAAGATTTTGAAGCAAGTAACCCGGGCGTGTGGACACATAGATTACACGATCTTTTAGATAGTGACAAGTTTACCGATTGGGATCAATATAAAGAGGACGAGATTAAATGAGTGGTTATGGACAAGCAATTGGGTATGCTAGCACTTCAAAAGTATCTGCTATTAGGCCTGCCCGTAAAATTAGGAAAGAAAAAATGAAACTTAGTTTAAAACAGCGTATTATAAATTGGCTTAACAATGACGAAGTAGAGCTAGAGAGAGATATACCTCAAATCGAACCTGCTAATTTACAAAGCGAAGGTATGCGATTTCAATTATATAAAGCCAGTGGCGGATATGTAATCGAAACTACTCAATACGATCACAGAAACGATCGCAGACATAATAAAATGTATGTGATCACTGAAGACAAAGATCTCGGTTCTGAACTAGGTAAAATTATCACAATGGAGGCTTTACGAGCATGAAGAAAAATTTAAAAGAATTTACTGTAAAAGAAAGCACAGGTTTTAGACTACGTGTAGAAACTTGGGAATGCCAAGCACCGGAAGGTCTTTACGCTGTGAACTTTATTAATGAAACTTTTGATAAAGACGGCAAAGTAGATAATAATTCTACTTACAATTTTTTCTTAACCAAAGATGACATGAACGTCATTTCTAAAGAGTTTGCACAATGATTATTAAGCAAGATATCCGTCCAAACAAGATGATTTGGGTTACGTTTCAAAAAGAGGGTATGCACAAATACCCTGCGGCTCTTACAGATCCGGCATTGGCGACAGGCGACGAATATGATGTGAGTTTTTTGGGCTATCCGCATCGTCATATCTTTCATTTTAAGGTTTGGATCGGTGTAACACATAATGATAGAGATATTGAGTTTATTCAGTTTAAACGATGGTTGCTAAATCTATATAAAGATAGTACACTAAGTTTAGACTTTAAGAGTTGCGAGATGATGAGCGATGACTTATATGCTCAAATCTCACAAAGGTATCCAGATCGTGAGGTTTGGATTGAGGTTTCCGAAGACGGGGAAAACGGTTCATTTATCAAATATTAATTTCATAGGAAATAATCACAAATGGCACAGCCAAATTATATTCAAAAAACACTTTTTATGAAACCCGAAGTTACAAAAATCTTCGACGATCTCGATGCGTGGCTTGACCACTGTCGGTTTAACTTAATTAAGTACGACGAAAAGGATTTGTACAGATCTAGGGAGTACAAAGAATTTGTTCGTCCACAAAGGAACGATCGTCGCCCTGCAAAAAACCGCCGCTTCGAAAAGGCAGAGTAATGTCAACTGTTTTCCTCGTCGACCTCGAATCAGTTGAAACACGTTACACAGGACAATGGAAGTCACACGTTCCTAAACTTTTAAAGAAAGCAGGACACAATGTTCAAATTATCTCTGGCCCTACGGATATTCCTTCTGCCACTACGCCTGGCGCTTTTCTCAATTTTGGTGGTACCAATATATATAAGTCTAGCCAAGTTGAGCAGATGGGCCGTTTATTTTGTAACGGAGCCGTTCATCCCGGCGATCACTTTATTTTTACTGATGCTTGGCACCCAGGTATCATCAACTTAAAGTACATGAGCGAGTTGCTGGGCATTCCGGTAACTACACACGGTCTATGGCATGCTGGCAGTTATGATCCCCAAGATTTCCTTGGACGATTAGTTGGCAATAAACCTTGGGTTAGAAACGCAGAGAAGAGTTACTTCTGGGCATTTGACCATAACTACTTTGCTACTGAGTTTCACGTTAAACTATTCATAGACGAACTGTTAATGGATGGATTCAAAGAGGAAAATCCTTGGTACGAAGAACAGTATGCTGAACGATACGAAAGCGGAAAAATGGTTCGTACGGGCTGGCCAATGGAATATATGCCCGACACCCTTATTGAATACAAAGGTATGAAAAAACGTGACCTTATTGTATTCCCGCATCGCATTGCTCCAGAAAAACAAGTTGAGATTTTCCGAGATCTTAAAGAACAACTCCCACAATACGAATTCATTGTTTGTCAGGATCAGCAATTAACAAAGAATGAATATCACAATATTTTAGGCGAGGCTAAGATTGTGTTTAGTGCTAGCCTACAAGAAACTCTAGGAATCGGTTGTTACGAAGGTGCTATTGTAGACGCTATTCCTATGGTGCCCGACAGATTAAGTTATTCCGAGATGTATTACGAAGGATTTAAATATCCGTCTGAGTGGACTGAAAATTACGATCAGTATACAAAATTTAGACCACAGTTAGTACATCATATTATTACTACTATGACGCACTATGAAAAAAGATTGCCACAGTTGTCAAAACAAACTAGTGATCTATCTAAATATTTTTTTAGTGCTGAAAATTTATTAAACTATATTAAGTGATGCATTTCGAGACTATAGGTATTATTGGCAGAGGCTATGTAGGGGGTGCGGTTGCAGCCAGTTACGAAAACGGATTTATAAAAATAATTTCGATAGATCCTGACAAAGGATTTAATAATTCTTACAATGATTTAGCCGAGTGTTCCGGCGTATTTGTGTGTGTTCCTAGCCCTCAAGGAATGGACGGAAGTTGCGATACTAGCATTTTAGAATCTGTTCTTAAAAAATTAAAAGAAGTAAACTACACAGGTGTTATTATTAGCAAAGTAACAGCACCTCCCAATGTGTACGAACAACTTCAAAAAGAATATACAAATCTAGTTCATGCTCCAGAGTTCTTAACTGCGGCGAACGCAGTCGATGATTATCTAGGAGGACAATTTAGTTTTATAGGTGGCGCTGTCACAGCCTATAAAAATGAAGCAGAAAGACTAATAAGATTAGGACAAACAGGATTAAAAAATGTTGTTCATTGTTCTATACAAGAAGCCAGTCTTGTAAAATATGCTATGAATTGTTTTTTAGCAACTAAGGTAATTTTTATGAATGAATTAGAGTCAGTTGCTAAAGCAAATAACTGCAACTGGAACACTATGATTCATATGTTATCTGCAGATCCTAGAATGGGGACTACACATTTTCAAGTTCCGGGTCCAGACGGATCTTACGGATTCGGCGGCATGTGCTTTCCGAAAGATACTAGTGCTATGTTAAAGTTTGCCGAGAATGCCGGAGAACAAATGAACGTGTTAGAAGCCGCTGTAAAAAAGAATACATTGTTAAGACTTAAATGACTAAAGTTTTTAGACCTCAGCATTTTAACGGAAAGTATAAACTAAAAAATCGAAATGTTGGTATTTGGCACTGGCGTACTCGAAGAAGTTTTGATAGTTTTTTATATCGAACAGCAGGTGTGCTACATTATTTAGGTTGCCATGCCCCTTTACCTATACAGAAAAAATGGTACCCTGTATGGAAACGGTTTGAACGAAAATATCAAAAAAGTATTTGACATTGCCTAAATAATATTGTAAAATATACATATGGCAATCCACTGCCTCAACATCGGAGAAATATAAATTGACAGATAAAAAAGAAACAGGCCTGGACGCAATGGCAGGCGACGGTGGTTATCAAGAAGCATATCTAGCAGATGTAATTCGTTTTAAAATGAAGCGTGATAACAAACGTTTTTGGGCCGGCGATAATATCAGCGAATACGTTACAGAAGAAATGAAGCACAAGCTCATCGATGAAGCAACAGAAGCATTTGAACTTGTGCTTGATCGTTTGCTAATTGATCGAGAAACAGATCCTAACAGCAAAGGTACAGCAAGACGTCTTGCTAAAATGTACTTTAACGAAATTATGAGCGGCAGATATGAGACAGCACCAGAAGCAACTGCCTTTCCTAACGAACCAGACAACGTTACCAACGAGTGCTATGACGGTATGCTTGTGGTACGATCTGAACTTAAATCTATGTGCAGCCACCACCATCAGCCTGTTAGTGGCGTGGCCTATATTGGCATTTTGGCTGCTGACAAACTTATTGGTTTGAGCAAATATACTCGTATCGCTCAGTGGTGTGCCCAGCGTGGTACACTACAAGAAGAACTATGTATGGATATTGCTCGTGAAATTATGAAAGCAACAGGTTCAGCAGATGTGGGCGTTTATATTCAAGCCACTCACGGTTGTTGCGAAAATCGCGGCATCCGTGCTCACAGTTCATTAACTCAGACTACTGTACTTAAAGGTCTCTTTAAAACAGACACCGCAGTTAAGAAAGAGTTTATGGATAATATTAAACTTCAACAGGACTTTGCACCGCGATGAATTCAGTAGACATGGCTAATAATTTAATCTTTCGTGCCAAGCATTTGAAAGAATTTGTTGTAGAAACAGAAGTACCTGACGATTTTCGTTTTAACGGTACTATACCGTTTGATATGGAAATTGTAGGTTCTATAATTAAAGCCAAAGTCTACGGTGTTGATTTTGATGAAGCAGTTCATACATTCGACAAGTGGTTGGAGACATGTAAATGAAATGGTTTCTTAATCTTTTAGACAAGATGGGCCGTAAGAGAATTGTTCTCGACAGACAAAGTAATGAACCGTATTTGGAACGCTACTATCTATTCTTAAAAGACAGAAAACGGTTTCCATTTAATGTATTTTTACATAAGTTTTTGAAATCTGACCCGGATGATGTTCACGATCATCCGTGGCCGTATGCAACGTTAATACTCAAAGGTGGTTACTATGAATGGATTCCTCAATTTAACAGCAAAGGTGAAAGAGTTGGTGAGATTGCAAAGTGGCGAGCTCCAGGTCATTTTCGTTTTTGTAGTGCTACTAGTTATCACAGGATTGAACTAGATCCTAACGTAGAATGTTGGACATTGTTTATGCCAGGTCCGCAACAAAGAGATTGGGGATTCTTAGTCCGAAAAGGACGAGAATTAAAATGGGTACAACACGAAAAATATATCGAAAGTAAAACAAATGGATGATAAAGTACATGAAATTATGAACATTCTTTCCGAAGAATGTGCAGAAGTAGTTCAAGCAGTTAGCAAGTGTCATAGATTTGGCTTAGAAAATTTTAAGCCAGGAAAGCCATTAACTAATCGCGAACATCTCGAAGGCGAACTTGGGGATTTACTTGCAATGGTAGATCTGCTAAAATTAAAAGGTATTGTAACGGACGAAGGCCTAAATACAGCCAAAGAAGCAAAAGTAAACAAACTAAAACAATGGTCTACTATCTATGAGTAAAATTAAAGTATCAGAATTATTTTATAGCATACAAGGTGAAGGAAGGTACATGGGTGTACCTTCTATTTTCTTACGAACATATGGATGCAATTTCACTTGTCAAGGATTTGGAATGCCTCGTGGCGAACTAAGTACTGAAGCAGAGGCTGTAGCAGTAAATGTTGAAAAGTATAAAAATTATAAAGACCTTCCTCTCGTATCTACTGGATGCGATTCATATGCTAGTTGGCATCCTAGTTTTAAACATCTTAGTCCTATGCTTGAGACCGATAGTCTGGCTCAGTCAATTGTTGATCTATTGCCTCAAAAAACTTGGAAAGATGAACATCTAGTTATTACAGGCGGTGAACCTTTACTAGGTTGGCAACGAGCATATCCAGACTTAATTAGTCATCCTTTGATGAGAGGTCTCAAAGAGATTACATTCGAAACAAATGGAACTATGAGGCTAACTAAAGTGTTCAAAGACTTTTTAAACGCATGGCAGCAACCTCCATTAGGTATGCCTAAGACTCATGAAGTTACATTCTCAGTCAGTGCTAAACTACCTTGCTCAGGAGAACCGTGGGATGATTCAATTAAACCAGAAGTAGTAGTAGATTACGAAACTGTTGGTACCGTTTATCTTAAATTTGTTATCGCCACTGAACAAGACTTTGCTGATGCAGAGTGTGCTATTGCCGCGTATCGTAAGGCAGGCTTTAAAGGACATGTTTATCTAATGCCAGTTGGTGGTGTAGAAAGTGTGTATGCTCTTAATAATCGTAAAGTAGCAGACTTAGCAATGAAGAATGGCTTACGCTATAGTGACAGACTACAAGTGCCGTTATTTAAAAATGAGTGGGGTACTTGATGGAAACTAAAAAAAGAACAGTAGTAAGAATGGTAACCTATCGAATAACGGCATGGCTGTTTACAATTTTATGGACTTACATGTTTACAGGAAATTTAGGAAACGCTACTGGATTCGCAACAGCACTGCATATTCTTTTAAGTATCGATTATTATATACATGAAAGAATTTGGCTGAAAATCAAATGGGGTAGGACTGAATGAAAAAATTTGTAGAAAAACTTTTCGGTATTGATAAAATTAAAGCAGAAACTGAAGCCAGCGTTAAAGCAGCCGAAGAAGCAAAACGACTAGCCGAAGCCGCAACTGAAGCCGCAGAACGTGCCAAAGAAGCAGAACGCATTGCTAAACTTACACCAAAAGAACGTGCTACCGAGGCCAAAGAACCTTGGGTCGCTGTTTTAGACACACATGTAAACAAAGAAAATGTTCGGAATGGATTTTTCGAACTTGACTGGAATGAGTACTTTGTGTTACAATTAAGAACGGCCGGCTACACAGGAAACTCAGATGAAGAAGTAGTCGACCAGTGGTTCCAAGAACTCTGCAGAAATGTTGGCGCCGAAGATGGTGTAGATATGGAACGTAGAGGTAGTGGGTATATTAATCGAGCCCTCAGAGATGATGGCAGAACAGAGGTTAGTTAATGACTTATATTATTGTAGACACCGCAAATACTTTCTTTCGTGCTAGACACGTTGTTAGAGGTAGTCTAGAAGATAAAGTTGGTATGAGTATTCATACCATTTTGAGTAGCGTTCGTAAAGCATGGAGAGACTTTGACGGCTCCCATGTTGTATTCGCATTAGAAGGTCGGTCGTGGCGTAAGGACTTTTATGCTCCTTATAAGCGCAATCGTCAAGAAGCAAGAGATGCACTTAGTCCAAAAGATGCTGAAGAAGATAAAGTATTTTGGGAAACGTTTGACGAGTTTAAAAACTTTATTACAGACAAGACTAACTGTACTGTATTGCAACATCCGCAACTAGAAGCAGATGATCTTATTGCCGGTTGGATCCAATCTCATCCTAATGATGATCACGTTATTATTTCAACAGATGGTGATTTCGCACAATTAATTGCCCCCAATGTCAAACAATATAACGGCGTTAGTCAAGTAACTACAACACACGAAGGCTACTTTGATGAAAAGGGAAAACGTGTAGTAGACAAAAAAACTAACGAAGAGAAACCTGCTCCTAACCCAGAATGGTTACTGTTTGAAAAATGTATGCGAGGCGATACTAGCGATAACGTTTTTTCAGCCTATCCAGGTGTGCGTGTTAAAGGTTCTAAAAATAAAGTAGGCTTAACTGAAGCATTTGCTGATAAAAAATCAAAAGGATTCGCTTGGAACAATATGATGTTGCAACGTTGGACTGACCACGAAGGACAGGAGCACCGCGTACTTGACGATTATAATCGAAATGTTACTCTATGCGATTTGACAGCACAGCCAGAACATATTAAAATTATTATTAACGAAACTATCCGCAATGCAACTTCTGCCAATAAGAATGTTGCACAAGTAGGTATTCGTCTGTTAAAATTCTGTGCCGCTTACGATCTCCAAAAAGTTAGTGAGCAAGTGCAGAGTTATGCAGATCCTCTAAATGCAAGGTATACAGTATGACAACTACCGCAAAAGTTTTGATTCCAAATAAGAGTTGGTTGTTAGAAGATGACGGTCACAAAATTGGTACTGTTATTAAACAACGAAGTTCTTATTATATTTTAAAAAATGGTCAAGAGATTCCGATCGGTAATGTAAGAGATGTTCAAGAAAAATTAGGCATTACATTTACAGATATTCCTATTGTTAAAAAATCTAACATATCATCAGATTATTCAGTGTACGACTTTCCTTGCAATTCAAGACCATACGGCGCTGTATATAATATCAAACGTAAATTGCCTATCTATGCCAAGAGCACAAAAAGCAAAAGTCAATACTGTGCAGGATATTATGTAATTAAATTCCGTAAAGGATGGGTTAAATCATTTTGTCCTAAACTAATTACACTAGATCGATATCCATTTCACGGTCCTTTTAAAACAGAACAAGAAATGAAGAATATGCTCGCTAGTATTAATAGAAAAGAAAATGAAACAAATTAACACATTACCTATCGAAAACTTCTTAGAAAAGGCTAGAATTGCCACAAAATCTAATCAAAAACAAGTCGTTTTAGACATAAAAGAAGCACAAGCACTTTATGATAGTCTAGCAGTTGTAATGACTAGGTTATCAGGCAAACTAGACGAACAATTATCAAAACCTGTTGAAGAAACAGTTATTCAAGTATCGATGGACGGTGGCGGATTTAAAGAGTAACCTGATAAATATATGCGTATATAACTGGAGATTATACGCATATGAGTCGTCCAAAGCCAAATGTATTATTAGAAATTACAAACAAAAAAACATACAAAACAGAACAGGTTTTGGAAGCCGATGCCATTTGGGCAGTCTTTTATAAAGATAGACCAGTCAATCTTAAAACTTCCAGTTTTATAGCACAAGATGCAGGGCCTAAATATAAAAAAGTAAGTTTTTCAAATAGTGGACATGCATTTAATCTTGCAGAAAAACTTAATAAAATGTTTAACTGCGCCGACTTCTCCGTTTATAAATTAACCTCCGGAGAGAAATTTACAGATGAACCAAAGGATTGATATAACTCGTTATGTACTCAAAGAGTTAGGCAAACGCCATGACGATGAGTATGTAAAAGATATGCTTCCTAGATTTTGGGTCAATCCTAGACAAAAAGATTCAGGCGGGTTAAGACTAACCGAAGACGGTTATAAATGGCTTAAAGAAGCCGATATTAAAGATTACCAAATTGATATTCCAAAAGGCACACACTGGTCCAACCAATTAATAATTTGGTTAGATCAATATATCGAAAGCCCATTTTATCTTACCGCCAAAGCCATTTTTGTTTTCAATGAGCGTATGGCTGTCCAACTGGTTCTGTTTTCCGGAAATGTTGAAAAATTTGGGCTAGCAAAAGCAAAGGCTGTTGCAAGAAAACAACAAGAAAATCATTGACTTAACTACCTATATCCTGTATAATCTATACATGCGCTAGAGAAAAACGCATAAGATTTCAAACACTAATTTTCAAAGGATTTAAAATGGCAGAAGCAATGAGCGGCAACCGTACTGTTAGCCCTAATGAAGCAAAACGCAGTCTGCGTAAATGTATTAAAATTCAGCGACCTGTGTTCATGTGGGGCCCTCCTGGTATTGGTAAGTCTGACATTGTACACCAAATCGGTGCTGAACAAGAACGTGATGTTATTGACGTTCGTTTGAGTTTGTGGGAACCCACTGATATTAAGGGTATTCCTTATTACAACGCAGACATGAAGACAATGACTTGGGCTCCTCCTTCTGAGTTGCCCACTGATCCGGAATCCACTGCTATTCTGTTTCTTGACGAATTGAACTCTGCGGCTCCTGCTACTCAAGCGGCGGCTTATCAACTTATCCTTAACCGCCGTGTTGGCACTTATGTATTGCCTAAAGGTGTTTCAATTGTTGCCGCAGGTAACCGCGAAACTGACAAGGGCGTTACTTATCGTATGCCTGCTCCGTTGGCTAACCGTTTCGTTCACATCGAATTGCGTACCGATTTTGAAGATTGGTTGATGTGGGCTACTAACAACCGAGTTCACGAGCAGGTTGTTGGTTATGTTTCTTTTGCCAAGTCTGACCTATACGACTTCGATCCTCGTAGCCCAAGCCGTGCATTTGCTACTCCTCGCTCTTGGTCGTTTGTTTCTGAACTGTTGCAAGATGACGACTTGCCTGAGAACACGTTGACTGATTTGGTTGCAGGTGCAATCGGTGAAGGCCTTGCTGTTAAGTTTATGGCTCACCGCAAGGTTGCAAAGCAAATGCCTAAGCCCGAAGATATTTTGGCAGGCAAGGTTACCAAATGTGACATTAAAGAAATCTCTGCAATGTACTCTTTGACTACTTCTATGTGCTACGAGCTTCAAGAAGCAGACAAAAAGAAAGCCAAAAATTGGGATGAAATGAGCGACAATTTCTTTGCGTTCATGATGGATAATTTTCCAACTGAATTGGTTGTTATGGGTGCCAAGGTTGCTCTTACTAACTACGGCTTGCCATTTGATGCTTCTAAAATGAAGAACTTTGATCGGTTCCACGAGAAGTACGGCAAGTACATTATCCAAGCAATGGAGAACTAAAATTGGGCCCTCCGGGGCCCTTTTTAGTTGACAAAGTGGTAAAAAGACTATATAATATTAACATTAACACTAGAAAGGATACGGCATGTCAGCAGTTATGAAAACTGAAAAGGTTGCAAAACCTACCAAAACTCGTGAGTTTTCTCTAGCAGAAAAAAACAAGATTGTAGAAAAATTGATCACTGCTCGTGTAGGCTTGCTGTTGCGTCACCCATTTTTTGGAAATCTGGCTACACGTCTAAAATTGATTGATGCGTCTGATTGGTGTGCTACTTTGGCTACAGATGGTCGTAATTTCTATTACAATCTAGAATTTGTCGATAAACTAAAACCTAAAGAAGCAGAGTTTGGATTTGCTCACGAAGTTCTGCATAATGTATTCGACCACTTAGGTCGTCGTGATAACCGCGATCCCCAGTTGTCTAACATTGCCGCAGACTTTGCAGTCAACCAAATTCTTAAAGATGAGCGCATTGGTGAAGTGCCTAACTTCATTAAAATTTTCCAAGATAACAAATATCGTGGAATGAGCTATGAAGAGATTTATGACGACCTGTATGAAAATGCAGAGAAAATTGATTTGGCTAGTCTCGGCGAACTGTTGGATGAGCATCTTGACGGCGACGGAGACGGTGAGGGCGGCGGCGATGGAGAAGAAATTGACGGAAGTGGTAAGGGCCGTCCTCGTTTAACTGCCGAGGAAAAGAAAAAAATCCGTGACGAAATTAAAGAAGCAATGGTCGCGGCTGCTCAAGCCGCAGGTGCAGGCAATGTTCCTGCAGGTGTTGCTCGCTTAATCAAGGACTTTACTGAGCCTAAGATGGATTGGCGTCAACTTTTGCGTATGAATATTCAAAGTATTCTTAAGAGCAACTTTAGTTTCAATCGTCCTAATCGTAAGAGTATGCACTCAGGTGCTGTTTTGCCTGGCATGATGAACGAAGAGACTATTGACGTTTGTGTAGCAATTGATATGAGCGGGTCTATTACTAACGAAATGGGTCGTGACTTTATCAGCGAAGTTAAAGGCATTATGGATGAATACGTAGACTTTAAACTTCAACTTTGGTGTTTCGATACAGATGTATATAACTATGCGTCTTTCACTGGTGACACCGCTGACGAAATTATGACTTATGAAGTCAAAGGTGGTGGCGGTACTGCATTTGAAGCCAATTGGGAATTTATGAAGAACGAAGGTATTGAACCAAAACGCTTTATTATGTTTACAGACGGCTACCCTTGTGGAACTTGGGGAGACGAAGAATACTGTGAAACACTGTTTGTTATCCACGGTACTGAATCCATTGTTGCGCCATTCGGCCAGACTGCCTATTATAAATAAAGTAGGTATATAATGGGCATTTATAAAAACGATGTAAATCCTTTAAATGTTTTAGGTATGCGGCGTCTAAACCGCATACCCCCTAATTTTACAAAATTCCAAATTAGGAAATTTGTAGATATTCGGGAATTAGATAAATGGATTTATCTGAATTTGAATAGTAGGTACTGTGTCAAAAAGTCTACCGCAGTGGTAGAAAATAAACTAACTACTGTTATCGAAGTCGGCATAGAGGACCCGAAAGAAATTTCTATGATGACTTTGGCTTGTCCATATATTAATTGATAAGGAAATAAAATGTCAGAAGAACAAAAATCGCCAGAACTAACTGTAACAGATCTACAGAATATTCGTGCTATTATTGATGTTGCCGCAACTCGTGGTGCTTTTAAAGCCAACGAAATGGCTGCTGTCGGTGGTGTATTCAATAAACTAGATGTGTTCTTGGCCGCTGTAGTGCCTGCTCAACAAAAAGAGCAAGCAGAAGCAGAAGCAGCCGCACAACAATAATAAGGATTGAATCATGAAACATGTTGGAAAAATGAAAAATAACGGCGCAAGAGTTGCCGTAGTGTATCGCACACTTCCAGGTGAACATCTTAGCGCACTCGTGGTAGGCACCAACGGTTTAGGAGACTCCTACCACGATGCGCTTATGAGTCTTATTGAAGATCCCTCCGGCCAAGGTGCAAATGAACTAGCAGATATTCTTGCTGTTCGTCGTTTCCCTGACGGTAGAAATATGTTAGAGTTTTTACATAACAACGGACACTTGAAAAAAGTTCCTACAAGTAATGTGCTAATGACTCCTGCACCTCAAACTCAAATTCAATTAGATGAATTAAACAAACTAATTGCTGATCAAAGAGGCATTAGAGTTGAAGATCTTTCTATTCAAGAAGAGAATGCAAAACAGTCTACTAAGGAAGAAGAAAAGAAAGCACCTAAGGAAGAAGCAAAGACTGTCGAGACAACTTCTAATTTTGAGTTGACTCCTTCTGAGATGCGTAGTCGAGCAGATGCTCTTTATAAAGAGGCTGCAAGACTTCGAAAAGAAGCCGATGCGCTTGATCCACCAAAGAAAAAAGCAGCCAAAGCAGAAACAACCGAAGCATAAAAAAAGCACCCTAGGGTGCTTTTTTATTATACTAGTATTTCTATTATTCCGAATTCACCGTCAAAATCTTGGAGTGCCTTTCCGATAATAGTTAGCGGATTAATCGGTTGACTAATATCTCTAGATACTGCATATCCTGCATGTGGGCTAGATACTAACGCATCACCTCTCTTAATAGGTCCAACAACCCTACAAGGAACGCGACCTCTTAGAGCAATAGCAACACTATTTTCTAGTTCACTATTCATTAAATACGCAGGATTGGTAGATACGACACCTACTACCATTTCAGAAGCGTAAGTTTCAGCAATAGTAACTTCAGCCGTGCCGCCTATTTCTAAAACTGTTCCAGGTTCGTACATTGCATCTGCACTATAACATTCTGCCAAGTCGGCATATTTTGCTTGAGATGCTATTGCTGTAACAGTCCCTGCACTAAAATTGCCAGATGCATCTCTTGCAACGATTGTATTTGCAGTATTAGTTGTTGTAGCAACAACATAAACTCCGCCTAATTTTAGTGTATCTGCATTGGCTGCTGTTCCTGCAGAAATTGCATAAGTTGCTGTACTGGCAGTACCTTGTAAATTACCGATCAGGGCGCCGGTAGAACTAATGCCATTGCAATATACTATGTTAAATGGATACGATGCGCTACCAATGTTTGTCAATGCTCCGCTAGTTTTACTTGGAAGAACTGCTAAATCAGTCGCCGCATCAAGGTTAATGATGTTATAACTAGCAACACCAGCAGTTAGATTAAACGACAATTGAGGTTCGCTACTTGTAATTCTCGGATATCCTGTATTAGAGTCTACAAACAATCTTAATTTGTTTGTAGCAATGTTTACTCCATTGTTCGAGTTAATAGTAACCCCGACATTAAATGTTGGGTCTGTATATAGAACATACTCTGATGGTTGTTTTCCGTTTAATCTTAAACTATCAGATGAGGTTCCCCAAATAATAGGATCATTAGTAGTTTCTGATGCAGAAATTCCTGTCGAAGGATTAGTTCCATACAGAGTTATACCTTGTTTAATTTTAGTATATCCAGGTACTAAACCAGAATCAATTTCAAATTCGTCTGCAGAAGTTATTGCAACTGTTGTAATTACACTTTCATCGGAATAATTTTGAATCTGATGTTTTAAAACATAGTGTTTAAATCCAGCAGTGTCTTCAAGTATTGCAGGAAGTACTGTATTAATTGCAGTTTGCCCCGTATACTGAGGTCCGATTAAGTTCATAACAGAACCGTCATAGTAATAAAGTTTATTTTCACTACTATCAAACCATAAATCCCCTGCTAATAAATCAGTCGGTTCATAAGACGATGACTGAAGTGCAGGTAAACCTTTAAATTCAGAACCGTTATATACTTTTAATTTTCTTTCAGTTGTATCATACCAAGTTTGTCCTGTTACAGGATTTGAAGGTGCTGTCTTATTTGCAAAATTTTCTAAAAGTTTAATAAAATTTTGGTTAACAGAAAATCCGTAACCTGCATAATTTTTACCGATAAGAGATAGATCACACGCATCAATATCAATTGATCCGTCTTCAATTATTGTTAGTTGTGTTCCGTTTGATTTAGTAATAATGTATGCCATTTATTAACCTCTTAATACCATAACTTCTATGGTTCCTATTTTATCAGAACTGTAATTTTCCATTGCTTTACCTAATAATGTTCCGGCTTTGGCAGATTTTGAAGACGTTGCTACTCCTCTAACATCACTGGTAACAAGTAAATCGCCTTTTTTGATATTTCCTACTACTTTACAAGGAACACGGCCAACTAATGCAATTGCAACAGATTCTTTTAGTCCATCATTTAATATTTGAGCAGGATTAGTTGTTACAATACCTGCAACTGCACTATCTTCAAATTTACTCGAAGCCGTTACTTCGCTTACACCACCAAAGACTACTACAGTTCCCGGATCATAATCTTTATCGCTAGCATATTTTTCTGCAATGTCCGCATAAGTTGATCTAAGTTTACTATTTGCAGTTAACGACCAATCACCCTCAATTAACCCAGTAGTAGATGTACTCCCAGATGAAATTAGTCTTGTAACCAATTTATTAGTAGATAGTTCACCTACGGATGCGTTTCCAGAAACAAAACTGCCGTTAGATACGTCAAACGAGCTTCCTGCTCCTAACGTCCAATTACCAGTTATAGTGCCAGAGCTAGATACACTTCCTGCATTAAGGCCTGTTGTAAAAACTGTTCCCCAACGGGCATTGGCTTTGCCAAATAAGATAGAATTATCAGTAGCAGGATAGATTTGACTTGAAGAATTTAAACTAAACTGTCCTACTAGACTAATATCGCTTATACTAGATCCAGCGTTTACTTCAGAAGTATATACCTTTGTAAATTTTTTACTCTGTGTTCCTAAAGTAGTTGATGAGCCTACTGGGCTTATAGTTGTTGCATTGAATTGAACTTCAGCACCTTCGTTGCTAACAACAAAATTTACTCCAGATTTTCCTAAAACTGTACCGCCAATACTTACACCATTAGTTGATGTAAATGTCCAGTTGCCTGTTATAATTTCATTTTCACTTACAACTGCATACGCTTTGTCACTAGTTAAGTTAAATCCTGGAGTAAAAGTTAAACCTCGACCAACATGTGTAATTCCGGAAGCATAAATTGCTTCTGTATTTTTTACATCAAACTCGTCATTTGATATAACTCCAATAATTTCTGCATCAGCGTACATTACAATGCAAGCATGGCCTACAGATACGGTATCTAAAATCTTTAACGATACTAATCTTGTAGTACCGAAACCTCTAACTTTTTCAGGACCAATTAAAACTTCAGCAGATGCTCCTTTTGCATATAATTGTTCAGTTTCAGTATCAAATCTTAATTCTCCGATCGCAGCATTTGTTGCTCCAGATGCTCCAGTAGAACTTAAAGAAAGGTTCCTCCACTCGTATCCATCATAAATTTTTGGTTGCAAAGATCCTTTATCAAACCAAATTTGTCCTTGTACTTTGTTTTGAGGTTCTATTGTTCCGGCAAAGTTTTCAACTAACCATAAAAAATTATCATTCTGGGTTGTACCGTAGTTAGTTACATCCTTGCCGATAAGATAAATGCTAGAAGATGCCGAATCAACAACACCGTCTTCTAATGTTGTTAAAACTGTTCCGTCATATTTCCTTAAGGTGTATGGCATCTAAATCTCCGTTAAACTGTTTTAATTAACCAAGAACTAAATGTTCCTGTATTTGCAGTATCATATGCTTCTGTTACATTAATTGTAATATCTGTTCCAGACCATGCTGTAATAGGACCTGTCATATAGTTTAACTGAGTATCAGTTTCACGAATAATAACAGTAGTTCCTGTATTAAAATTTACAAGATCTTGTTTATTTACAGTCATTAGTATAGTTGCAGTCTGTATTGTTTTAGGCGTATTAGAAGTTAGATATATAGGATTATAATCTTCTACAAACGTCCAATACCCGCCTGCAACCACAAATAATTTAACTTTTCTTTCAATGATAGGTTGTGGTGAAGAGACTGTAATTTGTCCTGCTAATTCAAAATCAGTAACTACAAGTTGTGTTGCAGTGGTTGCAGTTGTGATGTATGAAGAGGTATTTGTACCTGTGCTGTTTGTATATTGAATACTTTCTACATAATTTAATAGTGTTCTAACAGTAGAAGTATTTAAATTTTCAATAACGTAAGTTGCCGTTGTGGCAATATATTTTGTACACAACACCGAGCAACGACTTCCGTCCGGTTGGGCATAGTAAGGGTTGCCAAAGCCGTCAACTGGCAGTGTAATATCCAGATACGCAATAATTTCGTCTTCTTCGTTTCCAAAATCAGTAATGTCAATAGATAGTGTATAGGGTTTACGTCCTACATAGCCACCTAGTGCTAGAGATATCTTATCTTCAAAATACTTTTTAGTAATTGCAGAATCGTCAGGGTCGCCATCAAGTGTAGGTTTCATTCCAACAATCTTAGTAGTCGTACCAAGATTAATCTGCTCACTACTTGGCATAATATACAAGTCTGTTAAAGGACTTGCAACTGTTGTTAAAGTATTAGCATATAATACAATGTTAGAAACTGTTAGTTGACTTAGTACTGGAAGGTCTGTTAGACTTGGAGCATGTACAACACCAGTACCTAAACTTAAACCGCTCGGACCTTCTTCGATAGCACTAATACCGCCTATCATAAATTTCTTGCCTGCGGCAACGTTTAAATTAATAGAACTAGTCCAAGACTGTGATGTACTAGCATATAAGAACTGGTGATCAGTATCACCTTTTAGTATAATGCCGCCGCCTTCAGCAGTAGCATTTGTAGGAGTACCTGAAGTAAGAACACCTAACTCGATATTTTTATCTTCAACTTCAATAACGCTTACTTGCAACGAAGTTTGATTTCCTAATACATTTAAATTTCCACGTATTGTTACATCACCATCAACATCTAAGTCATCTTCAGGAGTGTCAGTGAATAGACCAATTCTGTTATTTCTTGAATCAATATGCAATGCTAAAGAAGCGCCAGAAGCAGAATTGTTATAACGAACCTGCATTGGTTCGTTCGCTATAGTTCCTTCTATAACACTTGTTTTAGTACTAGTTGTATCAACATAAATTGCAATATTTGTCAATGTGCCAACTGATATACCGTCATTGTTAGAGATATCTAATTCTCCGGTAGTGACTTGGTATACATCTTTTAATAGGTAATCTTCCGCACTAAATCCTGCAACTCTTTCTGCTTCTGTAGCAGTTCCAATAAATCTAATACCAGGAATGCCAGGATTAAGTGTGATACCTGCACGAATAGTAGTTGTTCCGAAATACGGAACATAAGGATTTAGTTGTACATCTTCTACTGTAGAAATTGCTATAGCGGTTCCATTAGAATACAGTCTAGCAACAGGTAAATCGTTATTTTCTATATCTGTAATAGTTTCAACTATCCAACCTTCTTTACCTGTTGTGTCGGAATAAGATTTACTTGCATCAACAAACAATGTGCCGTTATACCATTTTAATATTCCGTTTGATGTATCAAGCCATAAATCTCCACGAACAGCGTTTGCTGGTTCTGAAGAGGATATGATTGGACCGCCAACTGGTTTAAATGTTCCGGTTGAATAAACTTTTAATCTTCCTTCAGATTTATCAAACCACGTTTGTCCAACTAACGGACTTCTAGGCTCGACGATGTCTGCAAAATTTTCTAGTAATCCTACAAAATTATTGTTTAAATATTCGCCATAATTATTAAGATTTTTTCCTACAAGAACAATACTAGTCGATACCTGATCGTATGTCTGGTCCGCTATTACTGCTAGAGTTGTATCATTTGTTAACTTTATTGTATATGACATCTTTTTAAACCTTAATAATATAGCTCAACGCCAAGAACGGATTCATAACTTCAGTTGTTACTCCTGTAATAGTTCCACCAAAATTAGTAACTGTAGATACAGGTGTAGGATTATTATCGCCACCTGACACAGCGGCGGCGGCGCCGTTGGCCGGAACTAAAGATAAATTAGGTGTTTTAGCACTAGGAACTCGTCCTGCTCCACCGGTACTAGAATCAAATCCGTTTGTCATATCGTCGTAACCAATAACCATACGACCTTTTAAATCAGGCAATCTAAATTTTGTAGGAATAGTAGTAGAACCGTATAGATAACCAATTGCAGCGAACAATCTCGGATAGTCTGTTTTATCCACGTATGAACCATCACAGAAGACCCAACCAGCAGGAGGAGTGAGTCCTGCAAACGGCATAATTGCTCCCGGAGGTACTAGATAATTAGTTACATCAGCAACTAAAGCAGATTTTTTAGCACGAGCTAAACCGAACACAGGATTTCCTACAAACACAAAAGTATTTGTATTAATGCTGCCTAACGTGTTAACACCACCTGAAGCATTAATAGTTACTGTGATATCATTAGTAGGGGTAACACCACCGAGGTAAGTTCCGTCAATGGTTAAAATATCACTATTCGAATAATCAGTACCCGAACTAAAAACTCTTAAACTTTCGTAAGAACTAGGACCTCTTACAATAGTAAACGTGGCTCCTACGCCTGTCCCTCCGCTAGCAGGAATGTTGCTAAACGTTGCAGTTGACACGCTGATTAATAATTCATCATTATCTTCAATATAAGTTACTTCAGGTTTAGTTTGAATAACCGATGATTGAATTTCTGTAACAAAGGTGTAGGTTCCTGCTTGACCTTTAAAATTAAATCCAGAGCTTGCAATGTCGCCCGACATGTTCCAAGAGCTAACCGATGTTAAACTACTTGCAACTGTAGCAGTTCCAAATAAGGCTCCTTGGAAAACTCCAGCATGTACTGTTCCAAACTTTCTTGAACTAGACCCTAAATCATAAATCGAAGTTACAGCAGGAGTAATAATAGGAGTGTTAAATGTAGCATCTGTCGATGTACCTAACACCATACCCTTAATATGAGTAGTTGTATTGAAGAACGATGCATTACTAGATAAGACAACATTTTGTGCAAATTTTGCAACGCCGACAACTTCGATACTATTTGTAACAGTTAATGCTCCTGTAATGTATACACCGCCAGCGACATCTAATGTGTAATTTGGTACTTCTTTGTTAATACCAATTCTTTGATTGTCACCGTCGATTACTAAAATTTTATTGTAAATTTCATCTTTAATGACTTGGAAAGTAAATTTTCCTCCGTCTACAGTATTAATAAAACTATTAGTAAATTCACCTTCTTTTGCTATACGGAAAGTAGGGTTAATACCTACTGTTAAACTACCGTTTTTAATGTTTAAAGTTCCATTAATTGAATTGCTAATGTCGTTTCTTACAAAATTATTTCCGGAAACAAACCCTACTACAGGAGATGTGACATATATATTCTGTGCCGCATACGAAGTAGCATTTAAAATTGCATTATTAACAGAAGATAAATTTAGGCCCGGCTTAATAGTTGTAAATCCGTTTATCTTAACCTGAGGTGTAAAACTGTCAGGACTAATAATTTCTACAACTTCGTCGTCAATATAATTTTTAATAATACTGTGCAGATTGCCAAACACATCGGTAATCTGCTCAGGATAACTACCTGTCTTTAATGTACTAGAGTAACTAGGACCAACTAAAGTCCAGTTAGTACCGTCAAGTGTTAAAAATAACTGCGCCCTGGAGGTATCAACCCAGACATCGCCTTTAGTCGCAGCAGTAGGAACTTCGTCCTGCTGGTAGATACCGTTGATCGGTTTCCAATTAGCGCCTGCGGCTGTACCGTCATTGATTCTTAATTTTTTACTTGTTTCGTCGCTAGTGTCGAACCATAATTGTCCTTCAATAGGATTATTAGGAGGTTCGCTATCTGCAAAATTTTCTAGTAGATGTAAAAAATTAGTTGAGATATCTTCTGCGTAAGAGGAAGCCTTTTTTCCAATAAATGTTAGACTAGTAGCATCTTTATTTTTGTCAGTGTCATTGATTATAATAGCACTTGAATATTTTGTATCATCGGAATAATAAATGGTATAGCTCATTATTATGCTCCTGTGCCGCTAATACTTTGTACTCTTACAGTGTAATCAATTTGAATCATTCTGTTTAAACTTTTCTGTACAGGGTGAAAAATTACATGAGTCAATAACAATTCATTACCGCTAGAGTCTTCACCTATAAGGCCCAACTCGTCAAATACATAATCGTTTTCTAAATTCGAACTATTATCAAATGCCAACTGTCCGCTAGGCTCTCCAAAGTCTAGTAAACAACTTACTAATAAGTCAGTATATGTAGTTCCTACTAAATGGCGTGTTTCCATAAAATTTCGTGTAGGATCTAAGTTATAGCCGCTGTTACTGTCAACAGATTTGCTATATGTTTGATTGTACAAATTAGCATTTTGTCCTACAGTATTAGGAGTTAGGTAAGTGATGATGCCTGTAGGATCGACACGGCTTCCGCCATTGCCAAATGCCATTTTAGTAACCCACCCGTATCCTTGATTACCAATGCTGTTTACTAAAGCAAGACTAAAGTTTTCATAATGGATTGCATTTCTTTTATCAACAAACACTTCATTAGTTTGCGGATCAAAGATCTTAATATGTCCTTGCACTTTAACTCCGCCTGTTTCGTCGGGAGTTTTGCTTTGAACTTGCTCGGTGTTCTGTTCTATTTTTTTATTTTCTTCTTGCATGTTCATACTTATCCATTATTATTTTATACTATGTTAATAGTGTTACCCATAGTCGCGTGTACAGTACACTGATAGTAGAGTGTACTCGGTGCATTCATCGGTACTGTGAATACTGTTGTTCCTGTTGAACTTCCGGATACTCCGTTTGTATATGCGGCTCCGCCATTACCTACTCTAATTTGGAACGGATGGCTAGATCCCGAATTGTTTACAAAATTATAAGTAAACCCTCTATATAAGTAGAGTATCGGATCGTCTGTATTTCCTGAAACAATACCTGGACCACTAAAAGTATAGGCCGCTGTTCCGTTATTGTTTAGTTGCCACTCTATATAAACTGTTCCTGCTGGGCCTGTGGCACCAACTGGACCTGTAGCACCTGTTGCACCGTCTGGGCCTGTAGCACCTGTTGCACCGTCTGGGCCTGTAGCACCTCCGGGGTCTCCTTGAGCACCTGTAGCACCAACTGGACCTGTAGCACCTGTAGGGCCTTCTGGGCCAGTAGCACCAGTAACACCTTGCGGGCCTGTCGAACCAATCGGTCCTTGCGGGCCAATTTCACCAGTTAAATCAAATAACCAACTGTTGTATGTACCTGTGCCTACAGTATTGATCGGACGAAGAACTAAATTCTTTTCTGAAAAACTTATAATTTGTCCGTAAATGCTTGCTGAAGTTGCATAAGCATAAACATAATTGCCGCCCATGAATGCAGACTCTGAAACTGCATTCTTATTGGTAATAAATGTTTTAGTAGAGGTACTAATTTCATGTGTGCTTGTAGAAACAAGTCCAGAAAAACCTGGTCCAGTTGCTCCGGTTGGACCAGTAGAGCCCCGAGGTCCAATATCTCCAGTTCTTGCAAATGTTAAGATTACTTCTGCTTGATCATCGAATCGGAAAACTCCGTTGATATAGGCGCACTCAACAGTAAAATAACCTTCTTCTTCAGTTATAGAGCTTATAGTAAAAATTGCATAATTGTTAAGTACAGAAGCAGAACCTATTTTAAAGTGTCCTTTTAAAGGACTTGTACTATCATCAATTGTTCTTAAGAAACTCTGTAAATCAAGTCCGTTAATGTCATTATCATCGATATACAGTACAGTAGCATCTGGAAGACTTTGATCATCAAATTTTACTTTTCCGGCGCCTGGATCTGTATCGTCTGTATTTGTAGAGAATCTATAATTAACTGTTAATCCGCCAAAACTACCTGTAGGGCCAGTTGCACCTGTCAAACCAGTTGCGCCAGTTGCTCCTCGCACTCCAGTTGCACCATCAGAGCCGGCTGGGCCAGTTGCACCATCTGGTCCGGTTGCTCCTGTGCTGCCGCGAGAACCAGTTGCTCCAATTGGACCAGTTGCACCGCCCGGATCCCCTGTATCACCTTTAACGCCAGTTGCACCAGTGTTTCCTTGAGGTCCGGTTGCGCCAGTTGATCCTTGATATCCCTGTGGTCCTATAGGACCGTTTGGACCAGTCGACCCTGTAGCACCATTTCTGCCTCTAGGTCCTGTAAGATTAATTGTCCAATTTGATTTTTGAGGGCCTTCAGGAACTGTTCCGACAATTCCCATAGAATTACCTGTATATGAAACAACAGTTCCGTATATATATGATGCTAAATCATCACTAGTTGCAAAAACTAAAGAACCTGTAGATATTCCATTAGTTCCATAACTTTTATCAACAACAAAAATATTAGTGCCAGTAGTAGGAGTTAAAGTTGTATTAGAAACAAGGCCGCTGAATCCTGCACCGGTTGCGCCTTCGGGGCCAGTTACTCCTGTTGCACCTTTAACAACTCCCGCATTAATAATATTGTTATCGCTCATGAATAACAATAAGTTATCTGAGAATACTGTAGCACTAGTTACATGTAAACCAGTAGCACCCGTGGATCCATCGCTGCCGTCTTGTCCGTCTTGTCCGTTTGCCCCTGCTGCACCAGTTGCGCCTCTAGGGCCAGTTGCACCGTCAACACCATTAAGACCACTAGGACCAGTTGCGCCAGTTTGACCAGTTGCGCCAGTTTGACCAGTTGCTCCGGTAGCGCCTGCTCCCTGTGGTCCAGTAGCACCTGTTAAGCCAGTTGCTCCTTGAGCAGATGCTTGAATTTGATCTTTAAAATAACCAAATTCTACTTTGTAGCTCAATCCATCTTGTACTACCGGAAATACGGTAGTATCTGTTACTGTTGTTAATGTTGATAATGCTGAAATCTTTGCCATATTATTGACCTATTAATGGATCTCCACTTTCGCTGTCTAATGTATCACCGTCCTCAAGAACAATATACTGCTCGGTATCAGTGTTCTGACCATAGTAATATTTATCCGGTAGGAAAGATGGCTGATCTAACAAGAATTTAACCTGCTCAGTATCTCGATTGTGCAACGAAACATAGCTCAATCCTACATCGTGTAGTGTACTCTTTACAATAGTTAAATCCGAATTGATAGAAGGCTCGAACCCTAAAATAATCGAATTAGTAAGGGTATTAATTGTAAACTCTGGGTCTAAGGTAACGTTCGACGATGTTCCCAAACTGTTGACTTCACTAGAATCATATGCAATTGATAAATCAGTTTCGATGTAACTTTGTCCAGGTTTTCTTAATTTTCTGCCTCGATAGAGAACATCAATATTGTTAAAATCTGCAGAATTTTCTAATGTAATATTAGTCAAAGTCCAAATATTAGTTGTAGAGTTAACTGAAAACTTGTCTACAACTTTATATTCCGGAACATGAATGCTTTGTCCTAGACCTTGATCTATTACTAAACTACCTTCTTTATGTACCGACTTAACTCCGGTTCCTAATGTACCTCTACGAATAGCATACAATTTGTTTCCTTCTATTCTATAGAATTCAATACGTTCGCCATCAATAAGAATAATGCCGGGTCTATTATTTTCAACATTAGGCGGTGTTAAAACACTCGCATCTTCTACAGTAATTTCTGTATCCGACGTGGTAAAATCTGCCGCAAGTTGTGTAGAGTTTGCCGCACTTAAACGTTTATAGTGAGTTCTTCCTAAGTTATCATGGAATATTCTATAACCTATAAGTGTATCTGTTAACTGATCTGTTACTGTAGTAATGACAATATTATCGTTAACATTAGAAGAAATATTATCAGAAAGTTTAATGGTTTTTCCGTCCGATTCAATTCTAAAATCTATATCTCTAACTAAAGGTTCTCCGTTAAAATCAACCCATATATAGTCTCTGCTTAGAACTTTTCTACTCAATTTAAATACGCCCGGAGTATTTCCAGAGAAGCGTTCTTTTCTAAACTGACTGCCGTCATGGTTAGTAAATGTAGTTACTTTAATTGTACTTGTAGATGCAACAGCATTTGTTAAATTTAATTTTCCAGAGTATACAGCGTAATCGTGATTGATTAATAACGTTATTGCAATAACATCGCCGTCATCAATTGCAGTTTGACTAAACTGGATTGCATTCTGATTTTGTAATAGTTTTAAAGATCTATTAAATTCTCGCTTTTGTCCGTTTACATAAACTTCAACTGTAGCTCTATCTGGTAGCCCTTGAGGATAATCTTTATGCTGTTCTAGGCTAAAAATTTTCTGCCCGTTAGATGCAACATAATAAATTGTATCAGGTGGTAACAATCTTACACCGTCTTTTTCAACAATCACTTGACTGTGTGCAGGTTCTACAGTACCTGGCGGATTAGTTAAATCAAACTCTATATCGCCAGATTGTGCTACAAATAATTCTTCTAATACTTCACTATATGCTTTGTCTTGAGCCGCAAAGAGCCAAACTTGTAATATGTCTCCGTATGATAGATCTGTAGCAAATCTTAATACTGCTCTACCTTTTGTTCCGTTGGTACCTACAATTGTGTAATTTGTTCTCTTAATTCCGTTAACAGTTACATAACTGCTGTTAACATGAGAAGGATTAACTGCATACTGGAAATTATTTCTTCCAGTAACAGCACTTACTGTTAATGAAGACTTTTCCAACAAATTAGTTCCACCGACATTGGTGGTAACAATTGAAAGTAATTCGGGCGGAGGATTTTGATTCTTGAATGCATCAAATCTTCCTTCTCCTGCGTATTTCCAATCCCCACCGTTGCTGGTACTATAGAAAACATGACTTGTGTTGTTTTGAATCTCACTATCATCAACTTCAACTTTTTGGAAGTTTACATCAGTGCTTGATCCGTTTGCAATACCTGTAACAAATCCTAAATCTCCGTTAAAGTTTGCACCTCGCCATGTATTTTCATAAATCATTTCAACATATTGATTAGTTCCGTCGCTGTACAATGTAACTTCATATTGGTATGCAGGAACTGTCGAGCTACTTGTTCTTACATTATAGTGCGATCCTTGGAACCTTAATCTCCAATATGTAAAGGCGCCAACTGTACCGTTGCTTAGATATAAGCCAGGAGTTTCTCCTGTTATAAGAGGAATATTTCTAGCACCTGTACTTGCATTAACTCCGTAATCTTGCCACAAGTCGCAATATTCAATGTAGATAGCGGGCTGATTTAGTCTTCCAATGTAAAGAGGAGTCCAGTTAGAATTGCCGCTTCCAAAAGTTAAATAACCGTTGGTGCCAACGTAAACTTGTGTAAACTTGTCTCCGAACATGTTCCATTCAAAGCCTAGCTCATAAGGACCTGTATAAGTATCATCACCTGCTGTACTTGCTAAGTTGATACCAATAGGTCCTTGTGGAGTAGCAAGCTCTGGATTAAAATAAGGACCTTGAATAGACGATAGAGGATCTTCTAACCATACAACTTCGTTGGTGTCAAAATCAATAGTATAGTCAACTCCGTATTCTTTAATATCGCCGTTTAAGTTTACTTCAACAGACTCAACTGAAGGAGGTGTCATTCCGATTGGGAATCTTGTACTATAACTATCTTTTAGATATTTTTTAGTGACTACCATTGCGGCGCCAGCATTAGGATAGGTGTAAACATTAATACCTAAAGAATCTGAAACTCTTCCTGGTAAGTTTTCTTCTGGGCCGTAACTGTTAGTTGTAGATACAAACTGATCTCCGTCTATATTAATATCTTCTAAATCATCGGAGCGACTTAGCACACCATCAATAATACTGCCACCAGACACATACGTGTCAAGATCTAAATCAACTACAGGACTTGAGCCGTCGCTAGTTTCTAAACGGAATTCAATTATTCCGCTTGCTGTAGTTCCTATATTAACAGTATTAACGTATCCGTCACCTACAAATGTTTCCATTGTAGTTCCGGTAGGAGCAATTTTACGTCCGTTTGGTTGAATAGTTACACCATCATAATCGTTATAATACGGATCGTCTATTCTAATACCGTTTAGATAAACGTTAACACGTTCTTCGTCTGCAGGAACATAAGGTAAAGTATAAGTTGATGTAGTTCCTGTGCTAATAACTTTATAATAGCCAGAAGGCGGAATATAATCGTCCCAGTCGCTGTCGCCGAATGGAGTTGAATCCCAACCTGCACTTTCTCTAAATGGCAAGGTGTCTACGGTTACCCCAGGATACTCTAATCCTAACATAAGCATAGTTGCTGTATTGCCCGGCATTCCATCAGTGGGATTATAAAAATCTCTTATTCTATCAACTGCATGATATAAAGAAGAATCTTTTTTGTACTCAATTGTTACTGTTGATTTGTTTCCAGGAGGATTATTTAAAATAATCGAACCATATTTTTTAGTATATCCGTTAAACTTTTCTGTATATGTGTTTACAGAGTAGTCGCCCGATAATATTCTAATGCCGTTTACTCTAACAGTGATATTATTCTTATCAGGATTAGGTGCCCATGTTAGAACAAATTCAGTCTGCTTAGTTGTAGCAACATAAGAATCATGTGCGTCTAGTGTTGTAACTTCATTGTATCCGGAAACTCTATCAAATTTAATTGTCATCTTATTAGATCTAACTTTATTATTTGATAGTCTTACTCCTACTTTAGCAGTAGTTAATCTAGTAGATCCGCCACCGATAACATTTACAATAGGAGTCACTGTATAACCTGTACCGGGGTCAGTTACAATAATTTGAGTTACTTTTCCTAGTGCAATATAGGCTTCCGCTTTAGCGCCTGTACCTGTATCTCCAGGTTGTGCAACAATTTCGATCACAGGAGGAATCTCATAACCAGACCCTCCGTCAAAAATTTCAATCGAATCTACTGAGTATGAATAATTGTTAACCCATGATTTCCAAGGATATGTATTCAATTCAGAACTACCAAACGTTATAGGTTTGAATTGTTTTAGAGTTTTATCGTAAACAGAAGGAAGATCAAAATCTGTAATTATTGCACTAGTTACATCAGTTGACGTGTAGTTAACTGTAAAGTTTCTAACAACAGTATGGTAAGGTTTTGCTTCATTAATATAAGAACTATAATAAGATTCGTTGTTTAACTTATATGTCGATCTTTGATCAAGTTCACCAGCATAGTTTACTACATCAATAAAAGATGTTTTAAATGCCCAGTCAATGAATTTTTGTTCACTGATTGCGTGTTTAACCATCTTAAAGAAAATTAAGTTGAAGTAAACTTTTAATTGATCAATGAATAGATCTTCTAAGATTCCTCTAATAATATTTTCTATTTCAGTAGTCGGTGTTTGATCAAACAAAGTTAAATCCCAACCTGCAGATTGGTCCCAACCAAATACAGAACTAGATCTATCCCATATGGAATCTAGGATCTTAATAGTACCATTTTCTTGATAAACTAAATCGTAGTCTAAGTTATATGTACCAGGAGAAGATCCTACTACTTTTCTTAAAATAATAAATCTTCCATCACCTGCATTTCTAACTTTAACATAGTTTCCTTCAGGTATATTAGTAAGGACATTTAATTGATAAGGCTCGTCAACTGTTACAATAACATCCTGGGCATCGTTATATGTTTCGTCAACCCAGTCAATGTATTTCCAAAATTCCGGAGTGTTATATGACTGTGTATACTTTTTAACCCATAACTTATTAGAATAATCCCAAACATAATTACTCCAGCGGTTATTTACAGTCTCATCAACTGATACAATTACTGAATATCTTCTTACATCTAACTTAGGAACCTCTGTGTAGCCAAAGCCAGGATTAACAATATTAACTTTTACTACTTCTCCCACAGCATTGACTTCTGTAGTAAGTTTAGCATCTTTGCCATTTCCAGTAATAGTTACTGTTGGTCCTATCCAATTTTCAGAATCAATATTATAAGTTTCTGCAACTGTGTGTAATCTACCGTAGCCGAATCCCTTATCTAAAATAAAGACATTAACAATTCTACCATTAACAATTTGACATGTTAACGCTGCTCTTCTTAAATTTCTTGTAACAATAGAAAAATCTCTTTCAACAAGATCTTCAACAATAGCATCATATTCACCGTATATAGAATTAGGCATTTCGTCTTTTCTATTAAATTTTTCTAAGTTGGTAAGGTCAACAATATTATTTTTTACAAGTATATTGTTCGAATACTCAACAAATGTTCTTAGAGCAGACGATTTGTCAACGAACATTGTTTGTGCTGGACGAACTCCGATACCGTATTTTATACGAGAAGTCAATGAAGGGTCAGGAACTTCATTTCCTAAATTATCAGTTCCAAGTAAACTGTCAATCATCTTTTCAATTAAAGATGTTGTAGGTCTATCTGTTGGATTTCCTTCTTGCAATAGTAACCATTCTGTGTGCTTATTAATAGAATTGTCAATTACATCAAAATCAATTGATAAGTTAATTTTATCTGCAATGACAGATCCTTGCATATTGGTCAACATTACTGCATCACTAGCAATTATACTAGCAAATTTTACTCCTTGATCTTTAGGGTTAGCAATCAATGTGGCAGTTTCATACGCACTAATTCTTCTATTCTTTGTCTCAGGAACGGTAACTTTATTTTTAACCCAATAGTAATATACATTACTGAAAGAATTAGAAATAGGATTCCATGTTTGCTTTACTGACATTACAGTATTGTCAGGGAACTTAGGTTGTCCGCTAATACCTAATGCAAGTCCTTCATTAGTATCTGCTAAGGCGGCCCACTCAGTTGGCAAGTAAGGAGTTTTAATCCATTCGTAAACATCTATAGTAGATCCTGGAAACAAATAATTCCAATGGTTTCTACGATATTCTAATTCGCCTTGTTCATACCATAGATATTTGACCGAACTTAGATCCCACCATAATTCGCCAACGTGTTCGTCAAGCCAGTTTGCATTTACATCTGCAACTGTCCCATCTATACCAATTGTATATACTGCTGGATCAAATAAAGACTTAAATGTCAATTCTTGGTCTGCTAGTCCTGAAATCTTTCCTTTAATAGGATCGATAATTTCTAAATAATCAATTACTGATTGTTCAACTGTATCTATAGTTTTAACAGATCTTATTTTAGAAAGGTCTACAAGATTTTCATACTCTCTGACAAGTTTCCAACTGTTCAATGAAGAAGTTAAAGAATCAAATACATAATAAGAACAATTTTGAGTAGTATCTACATCTCTTCCTGGAGCACCTACCATTATAGCATTATTTGTAACATAAACACTATTTCCGTACAATTGATTATTTTGAATATTTGTATCAAATAATTCTTCAGCAAATACAAATTTTTCTTCTCCCTTAACAAAAGTAAAGACTGCGCCAGAATTTTTTATTGTTGAATAGAATTTAACTGTTCCAGAATCAAATGTTGTACTTGAAGGTCTTCTTTCGCTTGTTTCATCTAAAACATATTCTTCTTCAGTTAATTTTGTATGTACATCAAATGTTGCGTAAGGTTTATGGCTAGCGCCAATACTAGAAATTACTAAAGTATTTCTATCTGGGCTTATTTTTAAATTAGAGCCAAATTCATACCCGTTGTTAGGATAAGGATTAGTAATAACTTGACTTAGTTCGTAAGTAGGGTTATCTGCATCAACTAACTTGAATATTAGTACCTTACCTATAGAAGAAAGGTTTTGCGCCTTAGGAGCAGATACAAATAAAAATTCTCCAGTACCATCCATTAAAACTTTTGAAGCAAATTGGTCACCTTCTTGAACTATATTTTTAACATATAAGTCGTCAACTTTAATAGTTTGAGATTTTGTATATGTTGTATAATTTGAAGAATGATAAACAACTACTGTTCCTGTGTTACCTGGAGCACCAACAACTACAATACTACCATCTTTATTTCCAGATATTGAAGAACCAAACGCATGGCCTGCAGATAAACCAGAAGTTGATAAAGAGACATTTGTATTTGTGTATACATTAATTGTTGTAGTCGAAATATCTATCCTAGAAAAATGTACTGCTCCTAATCCGTTACCTTGTCCCGGACTCGATACAAATAATATCTTCTCTGTAGGAGAAATATTTCCTACAAATAATTCAGAACCGAATTTTGCATTGGCTTCTGGATTAGGACTTGCCAGCACCCATTCGTCGACATAGGCTGCTGTGTCAAAATTAATTTTTGTTAATTTTACTAGTCCTTGATTAGCATAGGCGCTAGGAGTTCCTACTAAACTTACTTCGGATAATCGATTAGTCTGTCCTAGAGATTTCACGTATGACGCAAGAGGAGCTCCAGCAAAAATCATACTAGTATCTCCGTCTACCTGCAGACTTTCTCCAAACATAGGAACGTTTGTTCCTGTGTAGTATGATTCAGTTATAGAAACGTTCGGTCCAATACTACCGGTAAACACAACACTATCGGTGCCTGTGCTGTTCTTTCTATACGTGTATAATTTTCCATAATCGTCTGTAACTTGAGAATAGAATTTCGGAGCGGCTACTACAAAATGGGTGCCTTCATCGTTTCCAGCAACTTTATACCCGTACTGTTGGTTAGAAGTTAGTTGGAAATCAGTTGTGGGAGGATTCATATAAGAGCTTGAAAAGTTTTCAGTCTTTTCATAGACCTTCCATGAAGGCTCATCTATCCATACTTTTTCTCCGATAGAAATATTTCCAATTGAATCAAGGTAAGATAAAGCGTCAAAATTTTTAAATCTTGAACTTGTAAATTTAAAAATTAATCCTGTTCCTGGGTAGAAAGATTCATTTAATTCAGTTACTGTACTAAAAATTGTAAAAGAATCTAACGTAGGAACAGAGTCAACTTGGTAAACTCCATTTACTAATCCGTCAAATTGACTAATACTAATAATATCACCAGGATTAATATTGTGATGTAAGTCTGTTTCTATTAATAATGTTGATCCAGGTAAATCAACTACAGCATTTGAAACTTTAACCGGTAACTTAGTATATCTTAAGACGTCCCAATCACCGTTCTCTTTAAATCCTAACCAAATTGTAGATCCTTCGGGAATTCCTTGAGAATTTGCTATATCTAATAAACTATTTGTATTGTATGCTGTCGCACTAACATCGTCTAACCTAGGATAACCAGCAAAAGGAAGCATTGATACATTGTTTACATTGTATGTGCTTGTTGTTACAAAAATATTATTAGTGTAATCTTCTGGTTTGATATCTATAACATTAGGAGTTCTATATGAAACAAATTTATTTTTTACAATAGGAACTGTATCAACTAGTTGCAAAATTTGAGGATTCTCTAAGATCTCAGATTCATCTAATTTAAATTCTAGAGTTCTATCAGTTGAGAAAGATCCGTACTCTCCTAATCTGATCGCCCAGTTTTCATAATAATCTATTCTACTCTTTTGAGAAATGGCACTTGCTTTTGCTAGTTTATTAATAGCATTTTTAGTTCCCTTCTCTCGAATAAATCCTTGATAGAATTTATATTGAGAAATATGATTAGGAATTAAATTGTCAAGATAAATTCTTGGACTGTAACCAATTAAATGCTGTGCTAGAAGTTGTTGTGAATTATCAAAATTGTCAATATCTAAACTGTAAAAATCTTCAAACTGAGTTATTTTATAATCAAAGTTAGGAATTAATTCAGCAACTGGTTTGCTTCCTAGAACTCTCCAGTCAGTGTAATCAAATTCTGATTTGCCATTGATACTGTTTACAGCGGCATAATAATTTCCGCTAAAGTAAACGACATCTCCTGCAGAATAGTCAGCAAATTGTGTCCATGTAGATATTTTTGCTTCGTCATAGACAAACCCTGGACTGAATACATCTCCGTTCCAGTTATCTGTTATAAATCCGCTAAGTTTAACTCTTCTTTGTCTATAGCCTGTTTGAACATCATAAATGATATCATTGAACAGAGTTTTGTTGTTGAATATTAATGTATGCTCTCGTTGAACTACACTTAGGCGTGCAAAATAAATTCCATCTCTAGTATTCTCAGTACTTAACGTAAATTCAGATTCATCTCTAAATACAGAAACATTATTTTTAGGTAATAATTTTCCGTCTGCCTTTAATAGACTATATTCGTATATAGGATTGAAAAGATTATCAACCATTCCTATATCTGTAGTAAATTTTAATTTATTTGCAAAAGGACTTAACGTTATTACGCTTGCGCCAACTGACTGTATGTATTCTTGTTTATATCGAATAGCATCAAAAGTTTCACCAGAATTAATATTTCTAAGTACTCTATAAATTTTTCCGCTGTACTTAACAAGTTCATTTGCAGAATAATCTTTGTTTTCTTCCCAGTCAGGAATTTTAGGTAAACCGTCTGACCATTTTTGAGTTGCCCAAAATACCAATTCCTTAGCACTGTAAGTCCAGTTTAAGATTTCACCTAAATCTTTATTATATTCGTCGAACACAACACCTTGGCTTTCTAACCATCTTCCATATCCTAACAGCACAGAATAAACATCTTGTATAGTTTCATATTCTATTCCGTAAGGAATATATGTTTCAACACTTTCATACTTTGAAGGTATTTGAACAGTTATCCCGCCCACGGTTGGAAGAGAAGGAAGTCTCTGGAAGTTCTCTTCGTTAAACGAAGAACCAGAATTGTGTCCTACAAGGACTCTATAGTAAAAACTATTATATCTAACCAGTTGTCCTTTTTTGTAAAATTTATAGCCAGAGTTTGTACTAACAGACGTAGTATCAAAACCAGACATAGGATTCGATGCTGATGGAGTCCAATCAACAAATGATTCTGATTTTCCGCCAATAACTATTGCAGAATCAACTGTTGTATATGCAGGCATTAAACAAGTAAAGAATGGAGTTTTACTGTCATACCCTTTAATAGAGTATCCCTTTAAAGTTTTTTCAACAATAACACCGCTAATACCGATTGACTTAACAGGGCTACTCTTATCTAAAAATATTTCATAATCTTCATTAGAGATAGAAACACCAGGATTTGAGTTTGATGGATTTATAGAATCAATTGTAATCTTTAGTTTATCTTTGCTTAAGAAGCCGCCGGCTTTATGTGCAAGCCTAAAGAAGATATAATTTAATTGATTTCTTAATTCTGCAATATAATTTCTATTTTGTTGTCTTCCTATTTCAATTAAGAAAACACTATACCCAGATGCTAATGTATCAGGTGTTTCATAGAATAAAACTAAATCTTTAAGAGATACAAATTTTCCAGTATGAGTATAGACATACTGTCCTGCAATGTTTTTTTCAATTCTACTAGGGTCAAACATTAAAGAACTGTAATCTGCTGGTTTTGTCAATGCCGCTAAAATTTGCACAGCAAATGGCCATAATACACTCTTTCTCCAAGCAGATTCGACTGGAGCATTATCGCCAAATTTCCATTCGTCAGTAGTTTTTAAATAGTTAACATTAGTTGCAATATTAGCAAATGCTGGCATTAAAAGATTACCAGAGTCATCAACCGGAATGATCTTGCTTAGGCCTGGGCGAGCATATAGCCCATTGATTACTGTGCCTCCTGGATTTCTAATTATTCCTTTTTCTAAATCGCTCCATAGCAACTTATTACCGTTAGTATAAGGGGCTTCTCCATACTGATGGTCCCACCATACTGGTTTAATTGTAAATCCTAACATTTCCCAAGGATGGGAATGAGGGCGATCAGTGTCAAAGAAATGTTTGTAAATTCCTCTCCAATGGCCTGGTAGAGATCTTCCAGTAATGCTACTAATTCCAGAACTGTAATTCCATGTCTTAGGATCTTCAGTAGTTGTAGAATTTGAAGTAAAATTCAATCCGTAAAAATTATCCCACTTTGAAAAATCTTTTAATAAAATATCGTTAATTTCTTTTATAGAATAACCAGTTGATCTAAAAGCGCCAGGTATAACTTTTGTTAAATCAAATTTATCTTTATCAAAACGACATTTTAAATTGTTAAAAACTCTTTTTTCGTATTCTAAAATAATTTCGTCGCGATAATCATTAAATGCAAGTGTGATACTACCGTCATGTCCTTGAATTACTTTTTGTGGAGCAACATAAGTATCATCAATATAAATTGTAGGTTCAAATTTTGGATATAGACCTAATTTTGTAGGCGTTGGCGGCACATAACAACCGGCAGTAGACGAGTAATCGTCTACAGTAATAACATCGCCTTTCTTCAATTCAATTTTAATGTTTACAGAAGAATCATATAAATCAAACTCGTAATCTCTTTCGTGCAGTAACTGAGTTGTCACACCTTCTAAATCTGTATGATATATTAGAACAGATCTTAAAGACAAACTTGTTAAATTGAAAATATCTACTAAAGAATAAATTTTGTTTCTGCTATCTGTTACTGTAAAGTTTCGTGTTACTGCATCTGTTCCGTAAGCAACCATGTCGCTCATTGCATACGGAAATGATACTTCCTTGTTAGCATTAATGTTGTGTAAAGCAATATCAAGAGCTTGTACAGGTGTATAATTTCCCTTTAAAGAAGTTATTTGATCAATTAATGCAAGTTTAAATTGATTGTAATGAAGAGCGCTTGTTTTGATTGCATTTATTAAATTGTGCTCATCGTTTGCAATAAAGTAAGAAGCAAACGACACAGGGTTTTGGTTAGAAATAATTCTAGTACCGTATTGTGTTAATCCTGCAATATCTCTAATATTACTTGTTCCTGGAAAATATCCTGCAAACTCTGGATGTCTATCAATCATGGTTTTTACATGGTCCGATAATTCAGACAACGTAAACTCGCCAATGCTTTCGTTTAAAGGATTATTTGCATATCCTATCGAAGTTTCGTAGAATCCAGTGCTACTAATAGGAGCAGTAGTATTGATTTTTAAATATAATCTATCTTTTGCTTGAAGAGGATTTTTAAAAGAAACAAAATAATTTCTACCCGATGCATATAAAGAATAATCAATATCTAATGTTTTCTTTACATTATTAAGAAAAACATCTATAGTCATTGCTTGATACCCGGGATCTTTTACCGCAGTTATTTCAACGTCGGTAATTTCTTCTTCAATAACATTGTATTGAATTATTGGAATATTATATTCTTCTACTGGGGACCAGATATTGAAATATGTTTCGACTCCTTTAACAGAGGTGTCTTTTAAGTAACCTGTGGAAATCTCTATGGTAGCATTATCTGAACCATTTACTACTACAAAACTATCTGTTGCATAGTAATTTTCAAAAAGATAAAATGCTTGATTCGAAATGTCTTTATATTTTAAAGAAAATCCTAAAATGGGGTCAACAGTTCCTGTTCCTATCCCATAACCAAATATTTTAGTTCCACTAAAATCGCCTTTATAAACAGTTTGGTCAGAATAACTTACACCGTTGCTATCAAATACATCAAATAGAGGTGCTTGATTAATTTCTAATTTTTGTTGGCCGAAAGTCCATGCTGTTCCATTGTACCACCAATTAGATCCTTTAAAGGTTGTTCCTTTTGTTACTACAACACAGTCGCCGTTTTCTGGTTGTTCTATTTCTTCTAAACTGATTCTAAACTTTCCTTCAATAGGAACAAAGTTAACTTCATAAATTTTTCCGTTAACATAATTATCTTCATCTGCCAAGAAAATTACTCTGTCGCCTTGACCTAATTCTTCACCGTTTACATAAAATCCTAAAGATCCTTCTACTGTAGAGAATACGTCTTTAGTAGTTGTGTCAATAAATTGTACATTTTTCTTAGCCCATGAACCAAAATTATAAAGTTTAATATCTGAATTAAATTCTATAATAGGTCTTTTTGCTTTTTGTTCGTAAGGTAAGACAATTGGTACATTGTTAGCCTCACAAGAAATTTTAATAACATCTTCGTGGAACCAACGATTATATCTAGTCCAAGGATTTAAATCTTGACTTGATTTATTAATAGTAATGTATTCAGGTGTTACTGCTAAATTATTAGATTGATCAAACGCATAAGAATCAAAAACAGAATTATCAAATCGTTCGTCGTAAACTTCTGCAAATTGTTCAGGAGTTTCTAATAACGAAGTGTCTATTAATTTGATAGAATTTCCTACGCCTTCGACTACGTATGTTCCTTTAGAATATTTTTCTGGGTACACTACGCCTGCAAATTTAACTATAAGTCCGTTTGTAAAGTTTATTCCAGAATATGTTTGATAATTCTTTTTTCCTAAAATTTCTTTCTCAACATCAACCACTGAATTTTCATCGAGAGTTTTTATTACAAATTCTCCACCATTTAACACATTATCTTCAGACACAAAGTAAAGGGTCTTAGGTGTCCTATCATCAATAGTTAATGTAATGGTGCCTTCTTTAACACCGTTGTTCTGCGCTCCTCTAAATGCTCCTTCTGTTCCTGCATATCTTGCAGATTTGATCCAGAAAGTATGGCTAGATTTAATATTAAATTTATATGTTACTCCCCTATATAATGTAATCTGAGGTAAAGGAGTTAATCCGTCCGGATTAAAAATAAAGAAAATTCCGTCGTCAGAATCATAAACATTGTATGTACTAACAATTTCTTTTTGCTCTCCCGCAACAGTAATAGGAGCAGGGCCAGTTGGCAACCAATAGTACTTTTCAAAATTAACAAACTTATCCCAATCAATATGAGGATTGTAAGAATGAATTTTTGGACAAATTATTCTATCGTGGTTGATAACATTAGCGCCTTCAAACTCTAATTGATTCAACAAATCGTCGTAAGAGGTTGATTTAATAATTTTTAAAATTTCATCTGTAACAACTAACGATGGCTCGAGTTGATAATCTTGTTTAGATTTAATATTAGAATCAATGTACAAGTCAGTAAGAGGATTATATGTAGGAGTAATTTTGCTTCCTACCCATCCGTCTATTCTTTTTAATGCAGGAGTTTGTATTAATTGATCAATTGTACCAGATAAAAATTTAGAATTTTTACCTGTCCTAAAAAGCATAGGCAAAAGGTTGACTGTTTTCTTTAACCCTTTTTTGTTCTCTGCTTGTGCCATTATTACATAACTCCTGTATTATTTGTTAGCGCGGTAGTTGATTTGATTTGTGTTGCAGTAATAGATTCAATAATTTCTATATCGTCTACGGATGCTCCATTGATTAGTATTTCGTCTGATTGACATGTGATTTCATACAAACTTCCAAACGGAATATCTGCTCTAGGAACAATAATGAAATTAGTAATATCCGGTGATAGTTTGTTCATTACGTATGTAGATAGTTCGCTAAAGTTGAAAGTCTGGCCGAACTCCCAATTTTCTAATGCAAAGAATTCATTAATTGCTGTAAGTATTCTTGCTTTTAAATCATTGTCAGTAGTTGGCTTAATAGAATTTTTTACTGCTTTAAACGTTGCTTGTAGATTCCTAGTAGCCTTAGTTCCGAACAGAACTTTATATTTTGCTGGTCTGTAAATCACTTGGTCACTGATTGCCTTAATAGGTTCTAATATTTTAGAATAGTTCTCTTCTAGAGACGAGCTAGTAGGAGGTAAAGGTTCGTTCCCAGTTTCACTTGATAGCCAAGTTCTGTATTCAATATCATAACCTCTTGTTAACAAATAAACATCAATGATATTTGATTTGCTTGGATCGATTCTTCTATTTTCACCGCTGTTATGCTTGTAATGAAATTTTAATTTCGATCTTCCAGGTTTAGCAAAATAAAGAGGTTCTAAAACAAACTCTTCCCCGTTGTAAGATTTAACAACATCAACGCCCGGATCATAAAGGTAATACAACTTATCGGTTACAGGACTAGAAATTTCTTCTTGAGTAGGAAAAGCCATGAAGTTAGAACTGTCTACTATTTCATAAGATTGATTAACATTAGATTTTCTAAAATAAACAAACTTGTCTTTAAACGTAGTCTGAGTACTTGTAGTTAAAGGTGCAATTATGTCTTCAAAACTATCTGGGTTGTCTATTTGATTGTCATCTAATTCATCAAAGAAAGAAATTTTAACTTTCTTTGGTTCTATATAGCCGTCTGATTCGATAACGTTTTCATCAACTTGCCAATAGTGATCTATTCCTAAAGGATTGTTATTGGTAGGATTTGAATTAATTCCTAAAATTTGTATCTGATCTTTAACGACTGTATTTTTAGTAAAATCAAAATTCCTAGATGTTTTGTCAAAAAAGAATGCTGTTTCTTTTTCACTTTCAAATATATATTCAGTTGTTCTATATTGGACAGTATATCCTACTCCGTTCCAAACAAACGCAAAAAGCCAGGTCGAATCTAAGTTCAAATTCGAAGCATCTTTTTGGAAAATTAAATTAAACGGATTTATTAAATCAAGATCTGTGTCGTTAATAATGTACCAAGTTCTTGTGTCTTGTGCAAACGACAATCCGAAGTTTCTCTTTGAACTGCACAAACCAACAATGTCTGTTTGTAGATTGTAACTTAACACAGTATCAAATGGAGGAATGACTTCGTATGCAATTGCACCTGTTGCAACGTGTTGAGTTAAAATTACAGGCCCTGTTCCATTAGGTAATGCGCCCAGGCCGCCGTATGCACCATCACCGATAACAGTAGCAACTTTAATCCAAATAAAATCTCTTGTTGTTTTATCTGCACTAGTTGTTAAAGTACCATCAGGTAAAAAATAATTTCCAGAAGGAGGAACAAATTTTATTAGTGTGCCTGGAACAACGTATTGTAGGTTATTGCTAGAAAATATTCCAGTTTGCAAAGGAAATCCATCAATTGCAGATGTAAAATAGCCTGTAGTTTGATTTGTAGACTTAGTTAACTGTTGCCAACTTACTGTAGGATCTAAAAGTGTAGGTCTGCTCCAATTGTCAAAATAATAATTTTTCATCGAAGCAGACTCAAGTATAGGCATTAACTTGTTAGAAAGAGCAGAATAGATGCCATTTTTATTATTAAACGAAAAGTCAAAACTTTGAATTCCTACATCTTTGTAAAGGGCACCGTCACTTCCAAATATGTTTGTGCTTGAATACTTTCCGCTAACATCACTTAATTCGTAGTATTTAGAAATTCCGCTGGAAATTCTATTAATACTTTTAATCTTAATAATATCAGATCCTGCATTTAGGGGAGCAATGTTATAATCTTCAGCAGTTATCATACGATTTTGCGTATAATAAACTTGAGGAGCCTTTAATTTAATATCTGTATTAGATTCGCTAGTTTCGCTATTTGAAACTGTATATTGTAAACTAAATGTTAAAGTTAAATTATGTAATTGACCTATATTATTGTAGTAAGGAAGGTCAATTTGAACTCCATTAATTTGTTCTGGCTTGATATAAAATTTTAGACCGTTGCTTTGTCTGTAAAATAATTTAAATTGTCCTTTCGGTAAGTTACCGAAGACGCCATCTGCAAAATTAAGATCTATTTGATCATTTTCTCGAGTTGTAACAGTATAGATATTTCTGTTATCTATATCAGTACTGTTATATATAATATTGTTTCCTGTTAGAGCATTAACTTTTGTCCACTCTGAAGAATAATTTCCTCCAGCATCTAATTGCCATAACCACACATCAGAGTTATTAATGTCGCTTGCATTGATACCTACAATTTCATTTGAAACAGGATTATCTATACTAAAATTAGTTACGTTTAAAGATCCTTGTTTGAATAAAACAAAGAATCCAGTATTAGGGCTTGCGCTTCCTTTTGAATCGTTCTTAAAAATAAAATTAAACAGTCCTGCAGGAACAGGTGTAGATTCATAAATTGAATCTGCTCCTGTAAACTGGCTGCTTGTAATTTCAAACGGCATATTAATTCCGCCTATGTTTTTAGTAAAACTATAGACAGGAACATCTCCGTTAGCAGAATTAATTTTGTACTGCTCTGTCATTGTACCGTCAATTACTTTTTTATCGTACGGTTTTCCAAATACTACACCTGCAGGCATAGCAGAATTTAATATAGATATAAATTGTTGATACCAATTTAAATTACTAGTATCATTCCATCCAATAACTGTATTAGAAAGATTACTACCGTTAGCATCAAATACATCATCAGTAGTCGAAATTGCGGTTAATTTTAATAATCCCGAAGCAGGAAGATTTCTCGAAGGATTATAATTAATAAGTTGTGCTAAACGTAAGACACTGTCTCTACGGTCAGCGGTTTCTAAAAAGTTTTCACGAGCATTAAGGTCAACACGAAAACTTAAATTCTGACCTAAGTAAGCAATTAAATCAATAAGTGCAATATATTCACTAGAATTGATATAATCATTAAAATCTTCTGGGTATTTTTCTCTTAGATAGGCAATCATTGTCCTACGAATTGTTTCAAAATCGTAAGATTTGAAATCCGCATTTTTATAAGATTGGTAGATTTTTTTCCAATCTTCTGTTA